>Ga0255766_10000325_pt1 | contig 42274 bp, 25 predicted proteins | sample 071ome_23_FD_179966 | JGI IMG/M metagenome (GOLD analysis project Ga0255766, IMG submission 179966) | Coastal salt marsh microbial communities from the Groves Creek Marsh, Skidaway Island, Georgia - 071403BT metaG (version 2) | ecosystem: Environmental > Aquatic > Marine > Intertidal zone >...
ATACTCAGTGTTGCTATATTCATTTTCAAAGAAATCTCTAACTTTCCATTTAAATCCAGGGAACAAATCGAATGTGGGTATTGTAAATGTTTCATTTACTGTTACTGAAGTTTGCCCCAATGGAATTTTTGTCCAATTATAAGGCTCAGGTGTTCCTAGATACCAAAATTTATATTCATATAATTCTTGGTCATCTGTCATGTTCAAATCAAAATTTAAGAAGAAGCTACTTGCGTTTGATGTAGCTCCAGTGAAATAAACATTGGCAAATGGATCTGTGTTGTCTAAATTAAAATTCAATGTATACACATCTGACAAATTGTCAAATGTATCTTTATATTGTACAGTTATTGTTTTTGGACCTGCAGATAGACCAATTGGAAGTATGATGTGGTCTGTAAAACTCTGAACAGCAGGTACAATAACAGTTTCTGGACCACCATCTATAATATAAGATTTTACTTTGCGATTATCAAATGCATACAACTCTACATTTGCATTGTATGTTGATGGTGTTTTTTCTATGTCATGTAAACTCAAGCCACCAACAGTGTTTATAGAATCTAAATCATATTCTAGATTGTAGATGGGACTTTCATTTTTATAAATGTCTGCAAATTTTAAATAGAAGTTGTGTCTTCCATTGCTAGTTCTGGGTAATAATAATTGTTTTACTTCTGATACACTTAAACCAGGTGTGTTTAATTTTTTCCAATTTGTGATTGTTGGGTCATCTATTTCTAATGAATACCAATATACATCGTTATTTGGATCCGTAGCATCTATTCTAAAATCCAATGTATAATCAGTTGCTGTAAGTCCACCACCAACAAATGTTATGCTACCTATAGGTGGTTGTGTGTCTACTTGTATTGGTATTGATAAAACATTGCTATAATTACCAAACAAATCTTTTACTTGAACATCGAAACTTTTTGCAACACCAATCTCTGAGATTGGCACTTCTAAATAGACAGTCTCATTTAAAGATAAAGTTTTTGTTACAAATTCCCAAGGTTGAATAGTAATATCATCAAATCCAAATCTATATGCTACGATTCCTTTATCATCAGTAGCTTGGAAATCTGCAAAAATTCTATAATTCGTTGCAGTTTTAATAACATCATTATAAGTCAATGAGTTCAGCACAGGAGGAGTTTTATCAAATAAAACATTTGTTGTTCTCACCGGACTATCATTACCAAACAGATCTCTTACTTGAAAATAAAATGTGATATTATCTTCTTGTTCTGTGACGGGTATTACTATTGGTCTTAATTCTGCATAGCTTTGTGTACTGCTCGGTATACGTACCCACGTATTAGATTGACCAGAAACTATATTTCCAGTATTCGCATTTACTCCAAACAATTTTATAAAGTCTATACTTGTATTATCAACGCCCAATAAATTAAAGTATGCATTGTAATCACCATCAGTACGAACTTCACCATGATCAAATGTAAAGCTACAATCAGGACTTATTGTATCAATATCTATTGGCAGAGTGTATACATCAGAAAGATTTCCTGAAAAGTCACGATAGCGAACATATAAATTTCTTTGACCATTAGAGCCTAAATTTAATATTTTATGTTCACTGAATGTTTGTGTTGGGGTAACTAAATTCCAATAATTTACTGTTGGTGATATTGTATTATATGAATAAGCAGATATTAAACCAGAATCTGTTGCGGTGAAATGTATGTTTGCGTAATAATTTGCTCCAATTTTTTCAGCATAATCCAAATTTACATTTCCATATGGTTTTAATTTATCCAATTGAAAAGTAGTACTTCCCACCAAAGAAGCATTCTCATAATTATCTTTCACAGAAGCATATATGGTTTTTGTTCCAGCAGGCTCAGTTTTTGGCACACTAATTGTATCTGTGATAACTGCAGTTCCTCCAGTAGCAAATGTAGAAATCCATGTTGGATTTGGATCTTCATACTTTATAGAATATGCAGCAATGTTTTGATAACTTGCGAATGTAGTTGTTAAGTCTACAGTAATTTCGTAAGTATTTGCTGTTTGTACAATATTATTAATTTTTACATTTGATACTAATGGTGGTGTGTTTGTAAAAAACACACTTACAGGTACGCTTGTTCTTACTGAATTACCAGAGTAATCAGCATATTCAAGATAAAAATATTTGGTTACATTATTAACATTTCCGGGTATAATAATAGTTTGTTCTGCACGATAATCATTTGTACTTAAAGGTACTAAAACTTCTGAGGTTGTTCCGTCAGAAGCATTTATAATTGTTGTTCTTGAAATTCCACTATCATCTGAAATATCTATATCAAAATAAACAACATAATCGTTTGATGAATTTCTACCTACACGATTTAATGCAAAATTATTTAAAATAGGATTTGTTAAGTCTAAATATATCCTTGTTCCTACACGTATACTTTCACCATTTGAGTTAAACATTTCAATTTCTATGAAATGCCAGCCTATACCATCAGCATAATATGGATTGGAAGTGTCTGAAAATGTTTTTGTTGGATTACTTAAATTTTTGTAACCAACAAGAACTCCATCGACATATTGATTATAGTTTGTTATATCGAAAGAACTTTGTGCATTTACATTAAATAGTAACTGATATTTTGGAGGTGTTACTAAAACAATAAATGCACTTTTTAAAGATATATTTGCTGTGATTGCCATAATGGTTTAAATCAATTTATTGTATTTTAAAGTATAGATGTTTTTTATATTTAGCTTAATATTATACCCAAAATAAACATGATGAGTGCTAGTTGTCCAACGGGTTTTAAATATGTTTTAAATGGTGTATCAAAATATTGCTTTCCAATTGCCAAACATTTATGCGATGGAGAAATTAAATATGCTGCATACTCTGTTAGAAAGAACAATGGGAAATACTGTATGCCATAAATCAACGTAAGAAATGTTGACAATGCAATAAACTTACCAGAAGAGCCCATTGCAAAACTAGCTAGAAATCCAATACCAACTGCAAGCGGTAATGAAAATTGATTAGCAGTTAAATAATCTTTTATTGTTTCAAAATAACTTGCGGCATATTCTCCCATCAAAATAATACCACCAATGATTGTTAGTAATTTCCAATTGATTTCAATGTTACTTAAAGTTTCATTTTCAATATAATGTTTATACAAAAAATATGGTGATGCAACTGCAAATGGTATCCAAAGCGGCACCGTTGGAAACACTACCATAGCTACTATCGGTGCAACAAAAAATAACATAGTCAATATTGAAAATTCCTGTGATTCTGTTTTTACTTCAAATTCTACATCTGCAGTTTTTAATTGAAACAAAAAGTAATAAATCAAAAATCCAACATACAATATAATAGCTGGTGCTAGAATTTCCATCATCTGAAAATAACTGAATCCCAAAACTGCCATTGGAATCAATATAGTTTTTTCTAATGGACTCCAAAGATAATAATGATGTGTTGATAGATAGTCAACAACTCCAAGCTTTTGTTTATTTTTCAAATGTAATGTGTCAAGCATAGAAGCAGACACACTTACCCTTCCAGACACCGGTAACACCCCAGAAACCAAGGAAATCAAAAACACTAATAATTTATTGGATTTTATATTTTTTTTCAAAAAATCGTAAAATCCTAAAAACATATTATTCTGACGAATAATTGCTGTATTCAAAAATATGAAAAACAAAAACAAAATATAAATCATTCTACCTCTTTGTCAAATAATATATTCCCACTCCATTCCACCAACTTTCACTATCTTCAATTTCTGATCCTATAATCAGTTTGGAATATACCATATTCCAATTCATTTGAATATAATATTCAAATTCTTTAATCATTTTTTCATTTTTAGCATCATCTAAAATAAAAAGTAATTTATCTGAAAATACTTTATTTAATTTTCTAAAAATGTGTTTTAGATATTTGAATTCCATTGGACCATCATAAAAAAAACTTTCAACTTTTCTATCATTTATTAGTTCTGTGATATGAGATTCATTAACCTTTTCTATATCTAATTCTAATAAATGTTTTTCATTCTTTAAATCTGCTAAATTAATTTCACATTCCTTTTTCATTCTGTCTGAAAATATAATTGGATGATGAGGTTGAATTGGTTTTAATTCATTTATTTTCCAATTATCAATTGCTATTCCAATTGTGTTATTATTTTCTAATGCTGCTCTAAATGTTCCGCCTAATAATGTTCCTACTTCTAAATGTATCTTACTAGTTTCTATTAAATTATTTAGAAGACATAATATTTTCTCAGAAGTAAAACTTGGTATAGTAAATGTTTTTTCTGTACACTTTGAATCATATAAATTAGAAACGTGTATTTTATTATTAATATTCTTTATTAAACTTCTAAGTTCAGATTCATGTTTTCCTATTTGATCACAATATCCACAATCCCAACATTCATTTTTACAATTTTTAATTTTTTCACGCCACTTTGTAATTAACTTATCTTTAATGTCTTCAGAATAATTTTCAAAATCATTGTACAAAATCTCTTCATTGTTAGCATAATTTTGTATGATATTCATACTATGATACATCTTGTCTTTATTTTCACGTCCATGTAGTTTAAAAACATCTATTCCCAATCCTATAAATTCATCCCAATCATCTCTCCAAGGTGGTATGTTTGCGCTCTTTAACTCCACTCCTGATATTTCATAATCCCATTTAGAACAAGATACATTTGACAGAGAACTATAAAAAAATTGAGAATCTTCAGTTGAGCGTTGAGAATTATAGCTATAATGCTCATTCATTATTGGACACCAACCCAAACAATTTTCATTTGCAAGCAAAGAGAGTTCAACATATTTTCCAGTTTCATTATAAAATTTAGTTCTTGCTTTTATAATTCTTAAAAGTTCATCACGATTTCTCATCAATGTACGTTCTAAATTAATATAATCAAAACCCGCTTCACATAAATTCCAAACTTCCTGTGAGTTTCTTATTGATTGTAAAATAGTATTCTTTATTTTTAATTCAGGAAATTCATACTGTAACTGTCCGGTCATCACCCAAGATGTGAATGGTATTGTCGCAATACGAACACCCATTTCATAGAATGGTTCAAAATTACGAATAAATTTGTTTAGATTTTCTAATTTCGGATGAATGTAAATATTGTTAAATGTTGCTGAAACTGGTATCTCAGTGTTCTTTTGTAAGAACAACGCATTTTCAAATAACCCACTTAAATTAGAAGCATTTAAAAAGTTATCACCCATTGCATCATTTGCAAATGGTGGTATTCTAGAAGTAAAATAGATGTCTGAAATTAAATTCTTGTGTTTTTTTAGAAACGGTACGATTACGTCTATAAACTCTTTTTCGGATAATTTAGGATTCAAAGGAAACGAAAACATAATTATTCACTCTGTTAAAGATTGTCCTCTTCATAAAAATCTAATAATTTTTTATTAGAATTTTCAGCATAGTTTAATTCATTACGTAATGAACCCATTGCTATTTCAGAAGATTTATTGATTTCCATAGAAATGAAATTGGAATATTTATGTGCGAGTAAAAGAACTTCTTTATAGTCTTCTTCTTTCATGTCCAATACAGCACTCAAGTTTGCGTTTGTTATTCTACCCGTACAGATTATATCAACAGCACAATTTTTTGCCATGCGAATTAACCAATATTTTCGGTCTTCTTCGGGGTCATCTATATCTAAATTTTCTAAGTCTATGTTATTTTCTTGAATTAGATTTTGCATGATTTCAACAAAATTATCTAAATCTTTTTTTGCCATATCATATTGATGTTTATACTTAATGTGTTCATATTCAAATTTTTCAAATTCAATTTTCATCATTTCTTTTTTAGGAATAGACTCTTCTTTTTCTATAGCTTCCTCACGTTCTTTCATTTTCCATTTTAATTTACGCAAACTCTGATCTTTTTCACGAACTGCTTCTTCTCTCAAGGACAATTCCATGATGCATTGTCTAATTTTTTTAAGAGGTGTTAATTGAGCATTTATTACGAATGATTGATTTTGATATTGTGTTTGTGTAAAAGCTTTGTGTCTGCAAATATCTAATAATTTTTCAGTTTCCATAAAAATAATCCTATACTAATGTGAAATGTACCAATGAATAATTAGGAAATAAACTTGAATATAAAGAACCCGCAGCAGAAACATTTGCGGATGTTGACAATCCACTTACTCCTCCACTTGCATTACCTTTAAGTGACATTGTATCTGTATCCAAATTCATTACATGTATTTCTTTATTTTGACCACCATTACCATATACACCAATAGTAAATGCATATGATTCACCTGTTTGCCAACTTTCTTCAAAAAATCCATAAGTTTTGGCTGCCGCTCCTGAAATAGTTTTGGTAAGCTCATCAAATTTAATCAAAGCTGATGAGGTTGCTGCATGATAGTGATAATATCTTTTACTTGGTATACAAGAACTTGTTGAAGAACCAGAAGCAACAGATATTCCTATTGTTGATGCTGTTTTTGTTGCGAAAGTAAATTCATGTATATTACTACCAGCATAATAAAAACCACTATCTTTACCCGTAGCGCAATTTACACCATTGTTGGCTATTGAGATGCCGAGTCTTAAAAACACATCGGTTGTCAGGTCATGCTCTTCTATCATGTTTCCTGAATTAGATGAAACAATATATCCAAATAAACCGTAATTATTTACAACACTTGCGCCAACTGGACCATGTACATATGAACTACGAAATGCGGCAGGGTCTCTTACACTTGTTTCTGATGCCATATCAAACTTAGCTACCCCATCTGCCGAATAGAATGCTCCGCTTGAACCATCTGTTCTTGATTTATAAACGTATGCAAATCTATCACCCCAAGCACCAGCAGCATATGCGTTTACTTGCTGAAGTACATTACCCAAAAATGATGTAGTGCTATTCAAACCTTGATTATGAATTGTTTTATATACACTTCTAAATGCGGTACTACTTTTATATCCTCCTAATGTATAACCATGAGTATAATACAATCTGTACGTATAGTTAATATCTAATCCACCAACAATTTTTGACCAATATGGACCTTTATCTTTATGAATTCTAAGAATTGCTCCATCATCACGTAAAACATCAGGAACAGGTGTAATTACATGTTCAGAGTCATTTGTTGAAGCATAACTTCCATAAGAAACATCTATTTTATCAGTTGTTGTTGATGCTCTCGGCATCTGAGAAACATTTCTTTTTCTTCTTGAAACTTTAATATAATTAGTGGCTTGAATGTTTGGATCGTATACAACACTTTGTGATGTAAAATTATATGATAGTTCTGCTGATGTACTTCGATTCACTGCATAAAAAGTTACTGAAATACTTACATTATCACCAACTGATAATCCCAATGAAGAAATATCTACAAGTGAACTTTGATTAAATAAAATTGGATTTAAAGAAAATGTTGTTTTCGGAGCACTAAAACTTAGTGTTCCGTTTTTGCGCACAGAATATTCATATGAACCTATGTAATATTTCGGATCATTTTCAACTACATCAGGTGCCAGAGTGATGTTCTGATCTGATGTAATGTGAGTGGCGTTGTAATTAATTGTAACATTTCCAACAATCATTATGATATATCTCCGATTATAAGTGTTTGTGTTCCATCAGATATTCTATCATCAAAGATAATATCATCATTTTTAGCCCTTGCAATGTCTCCTATATCTTCTTTTGAATTACTCACATCATAGTCTACATACTCGGTATCCATATATGATGTAATCTTAGAAGGTCTACGATTTAGATAATATTTCATTCGTTGTGTATTTACAATTGTTCCTACAACTGCCGGTGCTTTTGGTGTGTAAGTTACTTGCGATGCTAGAATTCCACCGAAATAAGGAGCCCACAACATCTCTCCTTTATTTAATTGCAAAACTCTACCATTGTCTGTTAGACCTGGGTCATTTGTATTTACCAATCTAGGAACTGGTTTATTCATTAATTGATATTCATCAGCACTTGTCGAATCTTTATATAATACCTTTGCGGTTGATTTTAAATTTCCTATCGGTACTAATGATGAAGAATTTGTCATTAAATTTAACGTAAATGTTGTAATGTTACCACAAACGTCCATGACATGAATATATATCACTTGTAGTGATGGTTGAGGTTTTTCTGCGAATACTACAGTATTTGTATAAAATGGACGATTTGAATTTAAAAGTAAATCAATTGGTGATAATTTTAAAGAATCAATTGAAGGTGGTGTAGACGAAAGTGTTGCTCTAGATTTCCATAATGGAGAATACACCGTATTTTCATTTGATACAGTCACTAATATATCTGCAAAATCAGAAGTAACTTGACCAGAAGAATTTTTTGGTGCGGTGGGATTCACAACGGCACTCACAATCGGTTTCACAGTATTGCGATTTAAATTTACTTCTTCTATAGAAACTTTACCAGCATTGTCTTCAATTTCCAATCTTAATGTAAATGCACCTTCTTTTCCTACTAAATTTAAAGTTACTATTTCTTCACTTTCAAAAAAATTATTAGGAGTGCTATTTGAAAGTGAGTGTATCACACCGTTGAGTTTATTTACAAGTAATATTTCTCTTCTTACAATTCTTGAGCCAGAAACATAACTCAATCTTACATCTATGTTGTCTAAATTTGTATAATAATTTCCACCCAAATTATTTACTTCTCCTGATGTTATATCAAAGAAATATATAAAAGGATTTTTATCAATATCTATAGTTGCTTTATGGAAACTATAATTATCAAATTCATCTTTAGCACGTATAAAAATAGGATACTTATCGTCAATAGCAACTTGTTTTTCAATGAATCTTAGATTGTAAGAACCATATGCAATTGATGTTGCTGGGTGTAATGGACCTGCTTTTAATGAAAGTTTTGCTGTAAGTGTACCGGTTAGCTCATTTGAATTTGTTCTAAAAACAAATAATTCTATTGGATTGATATTATCAACCTGAATCAATGCACTAGGATCTTGAGCAGGACCAGGACCAATTCTTTGTAAATCATCACTAAAAATAGTAGTTGTAGTTGAACCATTAGTGTATGTAACATCAAGTGTACATAACTCTGGAAATTCAACAAGTGATGGGTCACTGTTCGGCCATTGAAAACCTTCAAGTTCATATTCTAAAACAAATTTTAAAGCATATTCATATCCATATAAATCATCTGACCAATCAATAGTAATATCATCTTTTACTTCTAATAATGTATTTGTATTATGTTGTGGACTTACAGTTGTTACTTGAGCAGGAACATTAATCGGACTAATCACATATGGAAGTATTGTAAAATTTTTACTTGCAGCTAGTGTATATTGTGTATCTGGCGCATTAGTTATTTGATCTGTTCTATATGATAGCACACCATCACCTACATCAAATGCCCATTCTTTTATACCTACTCCAATGTCTCTCATATTAAAGGTAGCTGCAACAGAAACAACTTCTGGATTTGAAAAATCTACAGAATATGGTTGAGCTTTATTGAATGTTAAATTGACACTGGTTATTTCTGGTCCGTCTGTATCTGGGTATACATCTATAGAACCAATGTTTATAACATTTCCTGCAATATCTCTTAAATAATAAAATACACGATTCAATACATTCAAAGTTAAATCAGTGTAAGAAAACGGGTCTGTAGAAGCAGTAGTTACTGATGTTCCGCTATTTTCAAATTCATCATATGTTGGTGCCGTCACACTGAATGCAGGAGCTATACCAGTTTTCAATATGATTGAACCACCAGTTGCTGTAAAATTTGGTTGTGTTGGTGGTGTAATTGGAGATGCTGAAGTTACTATAGTTGGTGTACCTCCCGAACTTCCACCACCAGAACTACTTCCACCACTTACATTTGTTCCACCTATATCTGTTGCTGATATGACATCAGAACCAGCAGGACCACAAAATCCAATAGTTACTACTCTATAACCACCATTATAAAAAGAATTTGCTTCATTCTGAGCATTACTTAATTTAGATAATGGATATCCCATTACCAAAAAACCATTTAAACCTTGTGTAAGAACATAATAAGGATCTTGTGCAGTTATAGCAGGAGTAACAGCCCACATGTGCTTAACTGCGCCAATAATGTTTGCTAACGTTGAATTTTGAAATACACCTAATGCTTGAGCAGGATCCGTTTCAAGATGATAAAATCCATTTCCATCTTGCTGAAGACCTACTTGAGCTTGAAATCCTCCACTACTGAAAGTAGATGGTGGCATAACGTAATAATAATCTGTATTATTAACTGGTCCAGAAACCCAATCAGTTACTCCTTGAGAATCATCCCATGCCGAACAAGATGAACTTCCACTAGAACCACCACTTCCACCAGAACTTGAAGTGAAATCTACCATCCATGAACCACCTCTATCTACTGAGAAACCAGGAACAGGATACGTATCTGTATACGTGATGAGGAAATACCAATCTGCTCCAGTATTATAATTGAGAGGAGCAGGAAATCTAAAAGATACTCCATCAGTATTGTAAAATTTTCTTACCTTTAAATTATTATATATTGATTCATGTGCATATCCAGTAGAAGAAGTATTTACATAAGTCGCACCTGTTGTATAATACGTATCGGATGCAATTCCAATATAGACATCTATTGTTTCTATCGGACCAAAAGCATAATTACCTGTGTGGTAAGCATTACCATCCGATAGATTCCAATTAGTACTTGGTGAATATGTGTTGATCCATTCACCAACAAACATTTCTTTACCAGGCTGAGATGTCTCCATAAACAATCCAGAGCTTGGTCTATCTGCGGCTGAACCAAATTTAAAAGATGTTCCGGAAGGAATATTAGCTTCAGTCCATTGATATGCTAAACTTAAAATATCTTTTTGATCTTGACTGGGGTTATTAGTAGCACTAGCATCTATAGGAATATAAAATTCAGAAATAGTAGCAAACTGCCATGAATTAGTATATCCTAAAGTATATCTTATATAATCTTCTAATTTTTGAAATACCGGAGACCCATTTAAAGTATCACCCGTTTTTACAAATACTGGAGTTTGTAATCTAGTGCCGTATGCTCCTCCTGTGGTATCTCTACCGAAATACTGTGTGGTCATCTTTTTTATATTTTCTCTAGAATGGCTTAAAATAAATCAGATTCGGAATCCGAATGAGTTAGATTCAATTCCACAGTACCATCGTTAATATAATTTGTAGTTGATTTTGTTATTTTCGGTGTTTCCAAACTTGAAATTTGTATTGAACCCGAAGGATTTATTTGTTCTACAGTCACCGATATAGTATCACCCGTTGATATATTTTCAGCAAAATCCATAACAAAAAATGATAATGTATTATTTTGTCCTACAGAAAGACCAGTAACATTATAAGAAGTTTTTGGTGAAGTTTCTGATGATAAATCTACACCACTTGTAAAATCTGAAACAGAAGGTATGGAAGAATCATTAACTTTAATTAAACCTTTACTTACACCTGATGGATAAGAACCAGAATCTCCAAAATGTAAATCAACATCAACATTTGTTAAATGTGTATAGTAAGTACTACCATTTAAACGTATTTTATTTTGTGGTGAAAATACAATATATCCATCAGGAGATGTAGTATCTACATAAAATATAACATTTGCTGTGCTTTGATTTCCAGCCACATCTTTTGAAACATATTCAACTGTATTTAATCCTTCTACAACTCCTTGTGCAGAACCAACAGTTGTTGTGTATGATGTTTGTGCTGGAACTATAGTAAATACTGAACTTGTTCCATTAATAATTAAATCACCATCATCTAGTCCAGAACCACTATCACTAGTATCTATTTGAATATCTACTGAACTGCTTCCATGATAATTTCTTAAACTTACTGCAATTGGATTTTGAGATTGTATTGCAACTGACGGTGGAGTTTGGTCTATAAAAACACTATATGTCACATTTGGTGTTATATTACCTCCATAATCTTCAGCACTTGCTGTGATTGTATGCAAACCTCCACCGGTTACTGAGTGGGATCGACTTGATGTATTGTATGTTGTTCCGTCTATGGTAATTGATTTAACACCAATTCCTCCACTATTATCCACCGCAGAAATTGTGAACTGCGCAGGGTCATCCTTAGTAACATTTTGATTAGAACTATTTAATGAAATTGCTGAAACAGGAACAATAGTAACGGTTGGTGGTGTGCTATCTAAGAGGACCGGTGGGTTGCTTCCAACATAAACAAAAGTATATTTCACACTACTACCAGGTAGCATTGTGTTTTGATCTGCTGTTATTTCAGTAATCCCATCAGCTTGTACATTAGCAAGTGTAGTAAAACTTTGACTTTGTGAATTCCATATGAAAGCCCACAGCGTACTAGTTCTCCAGTTAGTCACTTCGCCTCCAAAACCCGATATTGCTGCTAGTTCAGATGCGCTTGTGAATGTTTTTGTTTGATATCTTGAGAGAAAATCAGCATCATTGAGTAAAACAGTATCAGGACTAAAATAATCGGTTGTAGCATCTCTGGTTCTTGCTGCCCGAAAAATTCTTTTAAATCCTTCGGTATTATTGTTCACCATATATCTCCACCCCGCCGATGCACCCTCAGTACCTATTGCAAAACAACCAACGGTTAATGGAAAACTAATAGTAACTGGATGTGTTCCATTCACACCAACCGTCCAATCATTAGCGCCGTCACTTTTAGATCCACTAGTTTGTTGACCCAGCCTAAATTCATACATTATTTTACTCTCCAATCTTTGCTTTGAATTCTTTGGCGCACTCAATCAAGATTTGATTTACTACCATATTCGTCAACTCAAATCCCCGTTTTTGATAACTCCTCTAAAAATAACTTTATAATCATAAGCTCCAGCATCTTGAGTTGGGTCGCTTGCTTTTGTAGCTGGATAAAGTTTTATACAATTACCAACAACTTTAGTGTAAGCACTTGCATAGTCATCACCAATAGAGGTTTGTGTTTCTTGTAATGTCATGTTCAAACTTTGACCAGGTATTTTATATCCTGCAATCTTCAAGTTTAAATAGCTCACACCAAAAGGTGAATTACTAAAATCTTGATCATAAATGTAGACATCAACATCACCCATAATTGAAAATACTTGAGTGTTAAATCCAGAAAAACACATCACATCAGCGATACCAGAAATGTTAGCCAATTCTTTTTTCCATGCCAATTTGAAATTTGGATCATCATTAGAAGAAATACCACCGCCACCAACATAAGTATCACCACCAAGAACAGTTGTTGAATAGAAATTAACTGTATTTGAAAATGAAGTGTTTGAACTTTTTACATCAAATGTAGCACTTTCATTTATTGTAACGTCTTCATTGAATTGACTTGGTCCATTAAATGTAGTATTTGAAGAAGATGAATATGTAACTTCATCATTGAATGTAGAAGGGCCATTAAATGATGTTGTTGAAGTTGATGAGTACGTTACATCATCTGTAAATGTTACATCATTGTTGAATGTTGATGTTCCTTCTGAAAGAAATTCATCATTTGATACTAGTGTACTGTTGAATGTAGATACACCATTAGAAACAAGAGAACCTTCAATGGCTACATTATTATTAAATTGTGCCGCACCATTTGCAGTAAATGTTCCTTGTACATCAACAGTTGAATTTGCAACTACCTTATCATTGAAATAAGCTGGTGACTCAAATGTTGTTGCAAGTTTTAATACAAATCTATCACGATATGCACAATAGATAGCTACATCCGTTGGGTCAGTATGCTTGAGTTTATATCTCTCACTACTAAATCCCACATCAAGTTTACCATCTATTTGTCTATTATGAATTTCAAATGTATTTAATGGATTTTCACTAATCCATTTAATGTCTGTACCACTAAGTTCAAAAAGAGTTTTAGCGCCAGATGATAGGTTTATTAGTGTATTTGCATGTACAGCAGATGAATCTATATAATTTTTTATATAATCATTACCCGCATGAATACTTTCTGTTGCTCTAAAATTACTATCTAAATCCAGTACATGTTTTTGTGCGTCTACATTAGTTTGTACATGAATATTTGTATCAATTAATTTAAATTCATGTACAGAGTTTGCTGTTTTTGAATTTAATTTTTGATGTATTTTAGCAGAAGGATTAGAATCATATAATCTAAATTCTGTTTGTGAGCCGGTTCGCTCAGTGCTGAATCCAGTTGCACTTGTATTTGTTTTCAACACAAATGAAGAAGGAGAAATCGATTCACTCAAATCTATTTGAACTTCATTACTTGCATTATTTGCAGATTGTACTATATTATAATTACCAGATACAAGTTCTAATGTTGCAGGATTTACTGCAGATAAGTTGAAATAAGAACTTCCTGATGTATGCTCACCACGAACAGTTGCCGTACTGGTAGAATCGTTTACTGATATTTTTACAAATGTATCTCTATCTTCTGTTTCAATTAAAGATTCCGCATAATTTTTTGTGATATGTAATTCAGCAGTAGGTGTTGTTTGAGAAATTCCTATTTTGTCATTAGCAAAAAATTGATTTGCACCAACTTTAGCAGAAGGAACACCTTGATTTACAACACCATCTGTTCTTGAAAATCTAAATGAACCAAATTCACCATCATCGTTTCCATTTGGAAAATAAGATAGTTCACCAATTGAATCATTGCTTGTGTCTCCATGCCATTGTATTACTGAACTAAAACTATTATTGGTGTATGCTAGTGTAGATCTGGATGTAGTTAATACATCATTTTGTTCACCAAGATATAATTGAATTCCATTAGTTCTTGTATTTAAGATAAGACCAGCATTTGATGTATCTGATTCTAAATACATCTCTGCTCTATCTTCTTCAGTGAATCTTAATAGTGTTTCACCATAATATTCATCAAGACCATGTTCTGGTGTATTTGCAGTTCTACTAAAAGATTTGCCTAAATCAAGTTTATCTCCATTGTGTGTAGTTCCAATTACCCAATGTGAATCATGTATTGCATCATTAAAGTATAAGATTGAACCATGTCTGTAATTAGTTTCTGTTGTACTCAACTGAATTAAAGGACTTTGTTCTTCAATTGCCAAACCACTTCTTCCCATCGATTCAAGAGAAGTAATATCACCAATTAAAACAAATGGTTCCATTCCATTTAAAATTAAATCACTATCTCCTTGAATGTTACCAGAGACATCAACTGCTTGAGTTGGTGATATGATGTTCACACCAACTTTATTTGTTCTTACAAAAAGTGTGTTATCAACTATTAGCGAATCTCTTACGTAACTTTCACCATAAACATATAAATCATCATTTAGTGTTACCTTATCATCAGTAATTACAATCTCTGCTGTTTTCTGATAACCACCAACTGAAATACTAAATTCTGTATTGAAACTATCAGTAGTGACTTCTAATAATCCAGAGCCTGTATTTGCATCAAAACTTAAATACATTCCAGCATCATCTATTCTTTCACCAAAATCAGTGAATGATAGTGTACCTTTGGAAGTATAATCGTTTGTTGTAATTGTAAAAGTAGGATCTGTTTTATAAAGATGTAAATCACTGATTGGTGAAGTTGTGCCAAATCCTATATTTCCAAAGTAGTCCAAGAACATCTTCGGTTTGCCTTTTGACACCAAAGATATTTCATCTCTAATAGTGAACGTACCCGCTCCCATATAGAGACCGGTAGTGTTTGCATCACTCAAATTGTCTGATGCTTCTACTGCATTTGTGTAAATCCAAGGAGTTGATACCCAACCTTGAGTAGCAGCAATGGGGTCATTTTCTTGTGTATAACTTGGAACTCCATTGTGTCTGCCAAAAGAAGTATCTACTTTTACACTACGAAATGCTACATTGGATGTGGTGAGTAATTCTTGGTCTGCAGCAAAATCATCATATAATCTAAGGTACACATCTTTATTAGGAATGTCTACAGTAACAATGTGTGCACCAGGAGCTTTAAATTGAAGAAGGTCATCTTGTAATTGATGTACCTTAAAATAGCCAGCATTTTGTAGAGTACCCTTTTGAATAAAGATACCAGCATCCAAAGGTGTATATACATCATTTTTATTGATGACAATATTTTTGTCTTCAACTACAAGTTCAGTAACTTCAAGAGTTGTAGAATCACCAAGAACAGTAAGATTACCTCTTACCAACAAATCATCATCAACAGTTAAATTTCCACCTACTGTAGTGTTTCCTGACTGAGTGATGTTGCCGGTGAGAGTGTAATCACCCACCATTGTTACATCAGCAGTAATACTCATATCATCATTGAATATAGAAGGACCATCAACAAGTAAAACACTTGTAGGATGAAAATGAGTTAAAGCATAAAAATTTACTAAGTCATTAAAGTCAGCTTGTGCATTCGCAATAAAAGGTCCATCTACAGTAACAACACTGTTTGCATCAAAATTTACATTGTTTGAAAATTTTGCAGGTCCTTTCACCGTCATTGTGACTGATGATGAAAGTGTAAATTCTGTACTATTGATTGTTATTGGGGATTTAGATGGGTCTGCATACGGGTCATCTGTACCAAAAACCATTTGATTGGCAAATATGCTGTTTGCGCCAAAATTTCCATACTCATTGCGAAATAAAATTGTTTGTGGAACATCATATGCAGTAGAAGTATTAACTTCATTTCTTATTTCATTATAATTTGCAAGCCAAGTTTGATGATGATCATTAAGAGTGACTGGTCTTCTTTGAAGTGGACGATAAGGCCCACCGTTTACATTTTGTGGCTTAACATTTAAAACGGGCAAACTTACCTCCTTAATTGTCCAATGCTAAAATACGAATATTTTCTGTCACTGGTATTTCTATTGGATTTGAACTTGTAAAGCAAACTTTAACTTGGAAATATTTAAATCTTGGGTCACTCGTATCATCTCTATCTGTTTCAAACTCTAATGTTCTTGCTAAGTTATTATTTGAGTATTTATCAGCAACGTTAGTTTTTAAATTCATAATTTTAAAATCTTGATCTGCAAAGTCATCAAAAGGTTGACTGTTTTCTAGTGTTCGATAGTAAACAAAAACCTCACCAGTTTGTTTTAATATAGAATCCATTTGTACATATAATTGCATTGCTTCAAAATCATCTGCAAGTGTAACAATTGGTGAATAATAGCGATGAGAAACATTACCAACTTCATTAGCATCATATTCTGAAACAACATTTACAGTGATGTTTAATCCAGTGTCAGTAATTGTATTATTAGAAATTGTTGCAGCACTGTAATCTACAAATAAATTTGTTGTGCTATCAAATTTTCTAACTGATATATCATATTCACTGACAAACAATAAGAAATTAGGATCTGAATAAAAGTTTGTAATAGTTCCACTTGCATCTACAGTGAATACACATATTCTATTATGTACACTCGCAGCATCTCTTTCTGTTAGAGTAATCTGTATTAAATCTGTGATGCTACCACTTCTAGTGACAGTAATATTGTCTTGTAACATTGCACCATTATCAATATGATGTTCAATTGTTGTTACAGACATTCGACTCAGGTCTAACATTGGTGTGAATTTATTATCACTGGAACTCAGTTTTACATTAAGTTCAAAATCAGATTGTGTGAATGCTTTACGATGATTTAATACACTTGTTTCATTTGGAGAGATGTTTTTGTAAAAAACATCTTGAGTTGTTTCATCGTAATTTCTAGCTTTCCATTCAAAATCAGTTCTAGTTCCTGTGAGATTCATAGAGTCCACATTCAATCTCATTCTATCTACCGTTTCATTAAAACTACTTTCACGTGGTCTCAATAACATTTCTTTTTGATTTGTATTAAATATGCAACTTAAAATTTCCATTTGTAATACATAAGAAGTTGGATTATTTCCGTTTACAGCAACGACATTTTCTACAAAAATTTCTGTAGATGTATTTGTTGTAGTGTAAAAATTCAGATTTTCTTCTGTTCTTAAAACAAGTGCATATTCCTTATTAGAAGAAACATAAACTGGTATTTCATATGGTATTTCCAAAACACCATCTCCACTTGCTGCAGTTACAATCACTTCACTAAATGGTAACACTAGAGAAGGTGATAGATTACCATTTACTAATGGTTGTATTGTAGCAATTACTTTTACATCAGTTGCATTTGGATTATTATAGTGAAGTTTCATTTTAGATAAAAATCTTGAACTATCTAAAATGAATGTTTGATGTAATGGTGCCTGAACTCTTGTTGTACTATTGATGATGTATGTTTTATCATCAATGTATTCTGTATTTGTGTTTGAAAATAATTTTCTTTGAACAGGTCTTATTGATTGACAATGACTTGTTTTTGTCTCAAGCAATCCTCCAAAATAAAATTTATTAGATGCTACAGGAACGCCAGTAGCAACATCCTTCACTTGAACATCTACAGATGAGTTTGCTAAAATTTCACCTTCGGTAATAGTAAAATGACCACAAAGAATTCCATCAGAATCTAAGCTTACTGTTGAACTACCATAAGTAGCCACGGCAGATACTGTACCATTTAATTCAGTTAAATCAGTTCCAGATACAAACTGATTTGTCACCACATTTGTTACATACAAATTATATGTTTTGCTTGTTGCTGTTGTAGATACTAATTCTATATGATTGATTGTTCCATAAGCAGTTCCTACATTAGCAATTACTTGAGTTATCTCATAACCTTGATACAATGCTTTAAAACTACTTTCTGATGCTGTACTTGTAGAAACAAATGTAATTTTTTGTCCAGCAGATATTCCCCTGAGAGTGTCATTTACATATACGTTATATTGTTTGGTTGTATCTGCATCCAACATCTGTAAAACAAATCCAATATCTTTTTGTCTTGACTTAAAAGTTAATGTAGTATTAATCTTTTTATCATTTATAATTTTTTCAATATTGTTTTTGTTGTTCACCATTCTTCCTGTTTTTTGAGAAAGAGTGGCGTTTGCTAAAGAAACTTCTGTAGTGTCTACATTTACACCCGACCAGAATTGTTCCCAATCTCCCCATTGAGTTTTATGTCCGTTGTTTTTTAGTAACTTCCAATTCTTAAATTGATTGTCAATATTCAACAGAACATTTGGAGCAGATTGTGTACTATACCAATTTTCACTAAATGGGTACAGAGAAAGTTTACCATTTACAAAAGCAGAAAGATTTGAATTTTCAGAAGTTGCTGTAGTACCATCAATAGTATTAGCTTCTGAAGTCTCACTTGAAACAGGTAAGAAAACGATGTTTTTATTTTTAGTGGGGAATGTTGTTCCTATCGTAGCATTTGGTGAAATTTCTAATAATGTATTATTTGATTTAAATGATGGATACATCTTCATACCATCAATATCAATTGATGCAGAAAATCCTTCTTGATCTACTTTTGAAATTGCAAATCCAGAAAACATATCCACAAGCAAACCATTTGTAAATCTAGGTTCACCGGTTGGTGTGCTGAGTTTTGTTTGAATCGCTTGCAGTTCTAGTGCATTTAATTGAGCAATATCTTCTAGATTTTCTATTCTTTTTTGAAGTTTAGAAATATCTTTCATTGTATAATTTTTATTGTCAATCAATTTATATTCAATATCATCAAAATCAAAAGTGTATGCAGCAATTGTTAAATCATATAATCTTATATTATAATCAGAAGGAACATAAATTTCTTGATTAGAATACTGTAGTTCTATTTCTGATGAACCATTACCTTGAAGTGCAATGACTTTATTTTGATTCAGGTAGTAATCATAATCTAATTCAACATTTCCTATGATATCTACTTCTTGACTATAATCTGTAGTGCTTCCAATAATCGGATTTCGTACAGGTCTAAAATCTATTACATTTCGCAATGGATAATTATTTTTAGCAGCATCTACATATGTTGGTATTTTTCTATAATGTATGTCTCGATAACTACTTACTGTGAAATAATGTCCTTTTGTGGATTCAAAATAATCATATTCTACTTGAAAGACATAGAAATTGTCATTTGTATTTGCTAAATCATTTATTTGCGGAAGAGTTAGGTGAGACTTTAAAACTATTCTGCCTCTATCATAGTGCGTGTCTCTTTGTCCTGTATCCAAATCAAAATAATTTGTAAGGTCAACTGTTGGTGTTGCTTTACCAACGCCAACTAATATTTTTCTTATTCTATAAACATCACTATGATTTAATACAAATGATGAGCCAGCATCACCTAAGTATCTCACATCGTCTATAATAAAATCAGCGGTTGTTTTATTCACGTATACTGTAAGTGTATCAGTGAATGTTTGAAGGTCTTTCGTTCTTTGATTTGGTTGCGAAACTGGAATTACTGCTTGTACAATAAACTCGTCATTATTTTCAAAAGTATCTGCAAAAACTATTTGAAAATTATAACTGGTTATGATAGCAGAAGTTATAGGTATAAGTTCTCCTTTATGATACTTCACGTATCCATTTGAAGTATCGTATAATGTTTTAGCAGCATATACTTTAACATAATCATTTGTAATATCATAATTTTCAGCGTAATTTGTACCTATATTATTTGAAATCTGATTAGTGACTCCTCCGCTGTTTGTCCATTTTTGTTGATAGAATAAATCATAACTATCAACACGAACCGCTTTTACTTCACCCTCTCCCTCATTAATTACTCTAGCAAATTTCTTCTGTGTTTGATTTGGTGTTTTTATTGTGGGATAATTTGTGTTGGTTTGTTTTATGTTTCCATAAAATTCAGTTCCATTGATATAATCACTTTTTACAATTGATTTAATATTATAAAGATAGAATGTTAAGTCAACAGTATCACCAACACTAAAATTAATAGGATTGATGAGAGAGACATTGCTTAGTGTAAATTCTTGAGTTGACCCATTATAATCTTCAATTTCCCATCTTCTTCCATTGTTTTCTATGTACATTCCATTATACACATCGTCTACTACACTAAGATTTAATCCAATACCTCTAATTGTAGAACCACTGATACGAGTTACTACAAATTGCTTTGGTGTTGAATCAAGTTTATAGTGAGAATATCTGAATCTATTCTTATCGAAGACTCCTACCGAGTTGGCACGAATTGTTCCAATTTTTGTTGAATTGTATTGATAATTATAATAATCAGCATAGCTTGGCTTTTCAATAATATATGTTGTTGTTGGATCAAGAACAGAAACATTTGTGTCTACTGTCATAGTTGTGGAGACAGTTGTTGGTATATCATTTACATAACCATGTGCTACAAATCCATTACTATCTCTAATAATTACATAGTCACCTTCATCAAATTCTGTGTTGTAATAGCCTGCAGAATTTCTTGTAAAATTAATTGAATAACCATTACTTGAAATAGATGCTGTATTTGCAGTATTATCTGAAACTGTTTGAACAACGTAACTTTCTGCAGTATTGCTTACAAACGGTGCTTCATTTAATTTTGTTAATGCACGTAATGTATAAGTGTTGTTTTCATTTGTGTTCGTATTGATAACAATGTAGTTTTGACCAACAATAGGTAAACCATCTGTGCTATTCTTTGAGTACTCAGTAATTCTATAAGTTGCTGAAAGTATGCCGCCAGTTTTTGTAACAGCAGAAACGGCTTCAAATTTAGTGCCATTTATATCAATAACATTTCCAATTCCAATTGTTATATCACTTGTAAAGCCTCCACCAAGTTCTATTTGAACATTGTACAATTCCTTATGAAAAGTACAATGCATATCAATTAAAGATAATTCATCAAAATCTATAAAATTTTCTGTGTGAACGAAATTCTCTAATTCAAAATAATGTTCGTTTGTGGTGATATTTAAATTAGTAACAGTATCTGTTTCTCTTGCTTTAACATCTTCAAGCTTTGTATTGAATGTAGTTTCAAAACGATATCCTTTTACATATGCTTTACCTTCACTAAGTACATAATTTAATTTTTCTTCATCTCTTAAAACTATATTTTGATTTGCAAGTAACAGTGCAGCACCTGCCGCATCATTATAAGAATCATAGTGTATATCACTTACACGAATTCTATTATTACTTTCTATATCAATAATTTTAAGTAAGCGATTGAAATCAATATCAGTACCAAACATTAAATAATTGTTTACTGATAGTTCATTATAATTCGTATTAGTACCCACAATAGTATAAACAATTTCTTCACCTGCAGTAATCACTTCAGTATTTGTAATTAGATGTGTACCTGCAAGTTCAGAATCAGATTCAATATTTAATTTAAAATTATCAACAACAAAATTTCCATTGATTTCATATGTTCTTCTTGCTAAAGTTTCTCCAAGAACACTGTATACTGGATATTTTACTCTATATACAAGATTACCATCTTTAAATTTTAAGAGAGGAACAAATTTCCAATCAGAATCTGTTTGTGTATAATTTAAAGGATGGTCCGCTAATTGTAGTCTTAGTATTAATCTGTCAGCACCTGGAGAATTTTCATTGAATGCGTTTTCTGCAGGGTCAAATAATTGTGTTCCATAAACAGGGTCTGTTATATCTGCTATTTCCCAAACAAGTTCAACGCCAACTTCACGATTTAAATTAGGAATGTTCTCAACACCAAATATATAAGTTTGAGGTGCTATATTTGTGAAATATCCAGATACATAAAATATGCTGCTATTGATAGTTCCATATTTACCGGCTCTTGGTGTTGAATTTGCAAGAGTTCCTACTTCAACAAAATTTGTGTCTGATTCTTTAATATAGACTTTAACTTCATTTAATGTACTAATTGTATTTTGTGGAAATCCTGCGGGAAATTTCAATCCTATCATAATAGGATAAACGATCCCATCTTCCACAAAAGCTTCTTTCATGGCTATAAATTTACCCTCAAGAACAGTAGCTGCAGTGTCATTGATATTTGTTGTAAAAACTACAGTGCTATTCACAGAACCAGCAGTCACCGAAGTATTTGCACCATCTGCCAATTCATAAAGCTGACAGTTATCAAAATCTATACCACCAGTAGATGAAACAATAGAACCATCTTTAAATATATGATCACCAAATCTTTTGATTTGTTCATTTAATATATTTTGTAACGAGATGAGTTCTGCAGATTGTAATGGGTATCCTGGTTTAAATAAAATTTGTGAAAAGTTTCTTCCTGGATATTTTACAAAATAAGGACTATTTGCTATTTCAGGTAGTAAAGTCTTTGGTTCTGACATTTAAAATTCCTTTATTTTTCAGAATAATAATTATACTAGAGGGTTCTTTTTATTTATGAAACTATTTTAATAAATAATACTATACTGTTTAATTTCTAATTTTAACTTATTTATACGTATGATAAAAACAAGAGAAGATTTAATACAATGGGCTTTGCGTTCATTGGGTCATCCAATGATTCATATAAATGTTACTGCTGAACAATTAGAAGACCGTTTAGATGATACTTTGGAACTCTTTCAAGAATATAATCTTGGTGGTACAAATCGTGATTATATTAGATATCAGGTCTCAGAAGAAGATATTTACAATCAATACATTCCCATAGATGGTTCCTCTATTTTAGGCATAATGAGATTAATACCATTATCTAGAGGAATATTTGGAAATGTAGATTTAGTCTTCGATCCTATTTATCACCTACTAAACGCAGCAACAGACCGAAGTTGGGCAAGTATAGACCTCACTTCATATACAATGTTCAGACAATATGGTGAAGTTTTGGATTTAATTCTTAAACCAAAACACAATGTAAGATTCAATCGTTATCAAAATAAATTGTTTATTGACTGGAATTGGGGAGCAAGAGACTGGAGGCCAGCAAATATTATTACTGAAAATGATCAGAATTTACTCACTGAGGAAGATAAAATAGATGATAGTGTAGATTATCAATTGCAGTTTGTTGATGAATTTGCAGGTGCAGATTCAAAAGCAGATATTGAACCGGGAGATTTTATTATTCTAGAATGTTTTAAAGTTTTAGACCCTGAAGAATATCCCGGTGTATATGGTGATAGATGGCTTAAAGAATATTTTAAAGCAAAGGTAAAATATCAATGGGGTCAAAATCTTTCTAAGTACTCAGGAATGACACTTCCCGGAAACGTTCAATTGGATGGAAACGCAATGATTAATGATGCGCAGGCTGAACTTGACAAACTCAAAGAACAATTGTACACTGATTATTCGGAGCCGCTAACATTCTTTATAGGATAAATTATGCATGAACTTGTACAAGATATTCAAGAATCTTTTGTGAATGAAAAATTGCAGAACATAGATTATGCCAATGATTTATATTTGGCCATGTGTAATATTGTTTGGAAAAAAGGAGATGTTACCAATACATTTTCTTTTCGTGAAGCCGCCGGCATCATCGCTGATTTAAGAAATCAAGGCGAAATGTATCTTGATTTTTATCCAGCTATGATAAGTGGAACAGAAAAAACAGAAGGAACAATCACAAATGAAGTACGTGAGGATTTGAGAAAAATCGGTTGGGAAGGAACCGACTATACATTCTCTAATTTAACTATCTAGATTTTCGTTTTGCTCAAGTGCCAATAATTGTTTCTTAAACAAATCTTTATCACCCCAAATTAAATGATTCATGAGTTTGATTGAACTACCATCAAACTCTTGCTCAAATGTTTCTTCTGATATATGCTTGCGCATTGTCATTGCCATACCTAACTTGGTGTTTAGATAATCCATAAACCTCTTTTGACTTGACTAATAAATAAAAAATCGGTAAAATTATTTATCGGTATTTCAAAAGGAGAATTCATGTTAGAGAACTTAGAAGAATATATTGAACAAAAATATATTAATGTGAATACTCATGAATTGGATGCAGAGTATAAGATTTATAACTACTCACAGTTTACTCAGTATAAACGTTTCTGGAATGATACAACAAAAGCCTGTCGTGGACTCATCACACGTAAAGGTGAAATTATATCTAGAGGACCATCAAAGTTTTTTAACTACGATGAAATAGTTCAACCACCCGTTTCAGACATTGTAGGAGTTTACGAAAAAGTAGACGGCTCTCTGGGCATTCCATATGAGCTTAATGGAAGCGTTTATCTCGCCACCAAGGGGTCTTTTGCGTCTGAGCAAGCTAGAATGGGTACAGAAATTTTAAATGAAAATTATGATGAATTTTTGGTAACTTTGATAAACGATTTGTTAGATATCGGCATCACTCCTATTTTTGAAATCATATACCCAGAAAATCAAATAGTAGTAAACTATGGTAAACGTGAGGAACTTATTTTCATTGGAACAGTAGATAATAAAACTGGTCTGATTGATTACGAAAAATACAGAGAAGAATTTGAAAAGTTGTGTGCTGTTGTCAAGAAATATACCATTGAAGATCCAATACCAGAAAAGACAGAAGGATTTGTAGTACAGTTTAACGATGGAACTTGTGCTAAAATTAAATCATATTGGTACATGAATCTTCACAGGCTTGTTGCTGACAAAGATTTCTATCGTATGACTTTAGAATCGCTGATTAATAATAATGATATGAAATGGTTGGATGATATACCAGATGAGTTCTATCAAGAGATAGAAAAACATCGTAAGGATATTGAACGTAAAGTGAGTAATGAGACTACAAGATTGGTTCAACTGCTGACTGTAATTAAAGAACAACATAGTAAAGAAAAAGACATTGCACTTAGAATAAAAGAATTTCCAAATGATATGTCTTTTCTATTTCCTTTGTGGAGAAAAGGAACTACTGCTTTGCGAGAAGTTTTATTGAAATCGTTGATGAATGATTATCGTAAATCAAACAACTCTTAGCCATTTCATATGGCCAGCTGCTTTCGCTGAGTTTGACCCTGGCGAAATAGCTAATGTATACGTCCCTCTGTCATAAGTACCACCGACTTGCAAATATCTTTCCAACTGTTGAAATAATTGCAATCCTGTCAAAGAGACTTCTCCTTTGGTTTCAATAAAACCAGAATCAATAACATTACCACCACTCACGGTGGTATTTGTTATACTATATTCTAAAGCTGGATCTTCTGAAGCAGTGTATGTCAATGATGTTCCAAATGTTGCATCTTTTACAATTTTAAATTGATAGTTTGTATTGCTATCTCCCATCACAGAAATTCTTTCTGGTATAAGAATTGCATCTAAATGGTCTGCTGTCAATCTAAAAGTAGCTAAATTGTAAAATGTACCAACACTCGCAAGTGTATATGTTTGATTTATGTCTCTGCCATGAGAAATGGTCGGTGCTCTTCTGTCAGGATTAAAACCACCTTCACTAACTACAGTTGAACAAATTTGTTTCAGTGTGCTGGAAGATGCCGTATTTGTTTTATTTGTAATTTCATATCTTAGAGGCAAACATGCTGTTGTCATGTATGTATCGTCACTTATATTTTGATTATGAAATATATGTGCTGTTTTTAAAGCACCACCATCTACAAATCCACAACGAACATCACCCACACCTAGCCATTCAATGTCTAACCAAAAAATTTGAGATTTTGTAAAATCTATGGCATCTATACCGTCAGAACGAACATCATATTTTTTTTGAATTGATGAAAATTGAGTTCCATCAAAACGGTCTATATTCCAATCAGTCTGTGCAATTCGATTTTCTTGAACACTTCCAGTTGAATAAGACCGAAGTACCAGATATGCAGTAGTGTCATCAACTTCTAAAAAAATTCCATTTTGATCATTGAAATATCCAATACGTTGTCTGAGTCCGCTTTTAGCAGGATTCATAGCAAATGTGTTCATAACAAGAAGTGATTTACCAGGTTGATAATAGAAAATCTTTTTAGTTTCTCTAATGATTTCACTATTAGCTTGGTCATCTACAGTCAATGATAATGAACTTGTATTTGGATTATGTGTAATAGATGTATTGACAGTGTTTGCTGTACTCCATCTATTATTATCTTCATAACGATGCTGAGAATCAAAAACAGTAAATGCATCTGATATTCTCAATCTACCAAATGCATCTACAATTCCACCAGAAGGAGTTACTTTGTCATCCAGCATAAAGACTTCAAATCTACCTTCTACATCTATTGTATTATTGTGAGAACACCATTGCATTAATTATACCTCACATTTCATCATTGTAATCAGAATCACCACCCATACTAAAACCCATCATTTGTTTTGATGCGCTAATAGGTTTTACTTGAAATGGAGTAATCTTTCTCATCATGGGTTTTGACTCTGGAGTTTTTTCTTTATACTCATCATGATATTTTTCACCTTCATCTTCTTTTCTATCCTTTGTTGATTTCATATAATCCGCAGCGGTATCAAGATATGCAGTAGCAAGCGTAATTTTACTCTGTACCCATTCTGGCAAATTTTGATTATCAGTAAGAATTGATTTTAATGTTTCAATTGCACTCATTGCTTTTTGTAGCTGAGTCTTAGCCATATCTCCTTCAAAATCGTATTCATATTCTTCACCAGGTAAATGGTCCTCATTAATATCACGCAATTGTTTTTTTAGTTCTTCAATTTCTTGAAGTTTTAACGAAATCTTATCTTGAATAGCTTGTCTACTTGAAGAAGCAGACTTTTCTTGTTCTCTTTCTAATTCAGGTGATTCTTCAGAGACAGTGAAATAACTGTCTATTATATTTTTAATGTCTGACATGATTCCTTTATTAAATAAAAAATATGTATTAATTTATTGTTTGTATTTATAAAGTTATTGGTTTTCCAACTGTTTTAATTTTTTCTTATCTTTTTCTAACATAAGCAAAACATCTTTTCTATAATCTTCTGTTAAATTTAGAATTGAAGTTAATTCGGTATACTCAAATTTATTTTTATATTTTAATTTGACACTATAATCAGGATTAATTTTATAAAGTATCTCATCAGATTTTACAACATTTTCATATTCTAATAAAAATGTATAAAATAAAATTTTATTTTTTAAAAAATTAATATCGTTTTTTATTGGAAATATTTTTTTAATAAGGTGTTCGTTATAATATTCAGTAACTAAAGCAGTCCTTAAAAAATTAGAAGATTGATTGTATATTTTATATTTTACACTATAAGAACACTCTCTTTTTTTAGTACGACTACTAAAAAATATTATATCTGCATTTTGTTTTTCTTTTAAAGAACTATTATAATAATTAATGACTTTATTATCATTAAAATGATTAATTTTTATATCTGTATTTGATAATTGATCTTTTATCCATGACTGATCGCTATATCTATACTTAAAAAGATTAATGTTCCTATATTCTCTCATAACAATATTTTTTATATCTATAAAATTTTTATAAATAAACGTTTTATCTCCACTCCAAGCCATTAAACTTGAATTTATACTATTATTTTTTCTAGATTTATAATCTTCTAAAAACCAAAAATTATCATCTACTATCTCAATATCATCAAGCCAATCAATGTTATTTTGTATATGTAAATCTAAATCAAAATAAATAGTTTTACCATCAAAAACATTTTTAAATAATTCTAACTTACTCCAAAATCTAGGCAAATCATCTTCTAATAAAATATACTCACAAAAATTCAAAGGTATACTACTTAAACATATGAAATTAAATTTTTTAGTATAATGTGTTTCTAATAGTTGCTTTAAATGTAGAACATCATTTTTATTATAAGAATGACTTCTCTTTAATACACATAAAAAATTCAACATTTAAATATTCCTATGAAAAAATTAATACAAGATATTAGTAAACTTCTCAATGAAGAACAAAAAATAAATGGTTATTATGCAGTGTTATTATCTGAAGACTCACACAATCAAGTGAAAGAATATGCTAATTATAAAATTGTTCGGTCAAATCATATAACAATTGCTTACGATCCTTCAATATCTACTGCAGAAAAACTTAGTGAATTACTAGGAAAAAGAATATCTATCACTACGAAAGAACTTTGTGAAAATGATAACATACAAGCATTCACAGTAGAAATGAATAATTTAGAAAGAACAGATGAAGGAATTGCTCACATTACAGTATCACATACTGAAAATGCAAAACCATTTGACTCCAATGAAATGCTGAAAAATCCCGATAGGGTTCGTAATATAGAATTGAACCTCAACGGCACTTTTAAGTTCATATCTCACCAATAAAAAAAGGGGAAGTGCAAAAACACCTCCCCTTTCTAAAAAATTAATTATAAAAATTAATTTATTACTTCAAGTTTGAAACCATCATTTTTCGATAGTATACGTTTTTATTAGCAGCGATACCATTACCAGTCACTCGGGTAAGACCTTGTGAGAATGGATTTGCAACAATTGCATCTCGGCTCATGAAACCAATAATCGGTGTGAATGTATTAGGATCTTGAGCTTTCAACATTTGTAGAGGCTGATATGGACAGTAGAAAATACCAGCATCATAAGGAGATGTACCTTTATATCCAACTGTTACAAGTGCAGTGTCTCCAACAGGAAGATATGGGTCAATATAAACTCTAAATTGACCATTCAATACACCAGCAAACAAATTGTCGGTTTCGTCAGATTTTAGATTATTTTTCAAGTTAGAAGAATAATCCAATACGCCAGCCATTTGAAGTGCAGAGGCAACATCAGCAGAACAGATAATTACATTACCTTTTCCTCTACGTGTCTCTCTTGCAATTTGATTTGCTTCAAGTTCCATTTGGAACATCAAACCTTTAAACTTCTCAACTGACCATCTACCATTTGAATCAACAAGTAAGTCAAATGTATTTGGTGTGGTTGCATTAGCTGCACCAGGTTTTGCAACGGTGTAAATGGTGCGAATGACTTGTCGGTTAATTTCTGCCAAAATTTCATTTGAAAGAATATTTGCCAATTCGCTTTCAGCATTCAATCCATGAGTTGCTTTCAAGTCTTGTGCCATTTCTAATGTATATTGACCACGGAGTTTTCTTGACTCTGCAGAAACAGACATTTTCTCAATTGAGAATGACATTTCAGGAATCTCATTGAATCCGGTTCTACCCAATTGTTCACCTGCAGATGTAACCATACCTGTTCCTGTAGCTGGAGCAGCAAAGAATGCAGAAACAGGATCTAGTGCTTTATGTGTTCCAGTGCCAGTAGAAGAATATTCTGTATTTGCCTCACCATAGAATGCTTCTTTTCCACCATTTGTTCCTCCAGAACCATCATAAACATCGGTGCCTGATTCACCTGCAAGTTTTCCTGGTGAACCGTATTGTGAACGCATTGCAAAAATCAATCCTACTGGAGATGTCATTGGCTGAACACCACAAACATCATATGCCAACAATTTTGGCATAGTTCTTCTTACAAGAGAAATCAACACGGGATCTACCCATTGTACTGAACCACCTGTTACATTTCCACCTTGAGCGGAAGGACTTCCACCAGCAGCATCCATAGCAGAACCCATTGGTGCGCCACCAACATTTTCTGATAAGAATAATCCTTGACCACTTTGTGTAGCAGCCTGTTGACGCATCATATTTTCTTGATTTTCCAAAAGAATAGCGGTTACACTTTTTCTGTATGCATCATCGATGTTTGGCAATTCCTCATGCTCAAGGATTGGTTGCCATTTTTTTTGAACTTGTTCGTTAAGAATCATACGTTCTCCTTTGTTAAAAAATTGAAATACTTTCTTTTATTTATTTATATATATCTTTTTTCAATTTTCAAAACTTATATTTTGAAATTGCTTGCTTATATATATCAATTGAAGACGGAGCACTTGCTTCTGCATGATAATCTTCAACTAAAGTTGATGCTTCAAATTGCTCATTTTCAACCATATCTTCATTTTTAGATTCTACATTACTTTCATTGTTGTTTGAAAAATAATGCTCTTTAATGATTTGAATTTTTTTCTCAAATTCTTCTTCACTTTCAAAATCAACAGATTCAGTTAGTCCAACTAACTGGTCTCTTTCTGCCATTGTAAGGTCAGATGATTTTTCAAAAATGATATTTTTTCTTTTCTCTTCTTGAAGTTGTTTTTTCAAGCGCATGTTTCTCTTTAAATGAGTGTTTACTTGCTCTTGAAGTTCTTCAGTTTTTTCTTCCAATGAAACTACTAAATCTTCTTTTCCTTCTGGGACATCAATGTAATTTTCTGAGAAAAGATTTTTCAAACCAAAAATAAAGTTTTCTGTGATTTCAGTGCGAACACCTTTTTCAACAGCCAATTCATTTTCTTTTAACCACTCTTCTGCAACATATGTAATATATTCATCAATTTTAGTGGTTAGATTATCAAGTTCTTCATGAAGTTGTTCAGCGTGTGCTTCTACCGCTTCTTTTAGATTATCATTATATTGTTCTTCTAACTCTTCTTTAATACTAGCAACTTCTTCGTTGATTCTTTGATTTAAAACAGTTTCAAACAAAATTGCTGCTTTCTCTTTAAACTCTTCAGTCAATGTCTCATCTTGTGCAAACAATTGATCAATTTGCTCTTTCATGTCTTTCTTTTTTGCCTTTTTCTTATCATCTTCATCATCGTCTTCATCCTCTTCTTTCTCATCATCATCTTCTTTCTCATCATCATCACTCATTTCAGGCATATCATCGTCATCGTCATCATCTTTTTTCTTTGCTGCTTCTTCGACAACTTCATCTTTTTCATCATCTTTACTATCATCATTAGCATCCATATTTTTCATTTCATCCATCAACTGAGTTGACAAAGTGTCAATCGTTGTGCCTTTTTCGATAGTGACTTGTGTAGCGGAAGCATCCATTTTCATCTCTTTCATCAAAGCATTGACTGTAGAATCGACTTTATCTTCATCTACAACAGTGCTTAGATCTGTAGAATTTTTAATAGTATCCCCGAATTTCTTTTTCATGAACTCGGAAATCTTATTTTTTAATTCGGTCTTAGTCATAAGATTCCTTTTACTTAATGGTTAATATGTCAGTCCGTTTATAGACTATTTATATTATTTTAGTTTTTAGCAATTTCTTTCAAGAAGTTATCAAATATTTTAAGAGTTTCCTGCTCTCTTCTTTCTCGCAGTTTTTCCTTTATACTTAATTCAACAGCATCTTTAGTATCTTCAAGAAGTTTTTCTAGTTTCTCTTCTTTTTTACGAACTTGTGAATTTGCTTTTTTCTCAATCAAAGATTTCATTTCTTTATTTTCATTCATAAGAACAAAAATCTTATCTTGCATAGTTTTAATTTCCGTTTTCATTTCTACTAAAGTATCAAACCAAGGCATTGGATTTGATGCAATAGTTTTTTCTTCATTGATTTCAGATTGTTTTTTCAAAAAAGTTTTTGTGTCTTCATTCCAAATCCAATCAACAGATTCCATTACCATATCAACAAACGCTTTTGGTGCAGATGGATCATAAACTACATCAATTGCTGCCAATTGAAAATCTTCTCCAACTAAAGAATAGCCTTCTTTTTGAATGAGAGAGCCAACACCCCGAGAAGATACACCTAATTTAACACCACCATCAACAAGACCACGTACAATATTTCCACATGGTGTATCCAACACTTTAGCTTTCCCTAAAATATGATTTCCATCTATATTTAATTCAGTGATTAGATGAGAAACCCTTTCAAGATTTACAGTTGGGTCAGCAGGATGATTCAATTCTCCTAATGCTCTTTGAGAATTTACTTTCTCATCTACATATCTTTTAGTTTCTTTTTCTAAAATTGGTAAAGAATACATTCTACCATTTTTATTAGTTTCTTCAGCTTGCATGAATATACCAGACAGATAATGAGTCTTTGCACCACTTTCAGATTCCTCTGTAATAGTTTGAATATTATCTGAACTCTCTACAAGTAATTTCATTTCTTCCTCTATCTTAAAGTTTTAGACCGTGCTTTGGTTTGTTTTCTTTTAATGAACATCTTCTTCATTTTTCCAGGATTAGCTTTTATTTTACGCCATCTTTTAAGAGAAGCTTTTCGGTCTTTTTCTTTTTGTTTTGCAGGTTTCGCAGTTTTTGGTAAACACATGACCTCTTTAACTTTTTTACCTGCTACTGATATTTCTCTATTTAGAGGTTTTTTATATTCATCTGATTTACAAGTCATTACAATTTTATCAAGACCGGTTCTTGGATTTCTTCTCCATCTCACATGAGCAAATCCTTCTGTGATATTATTTTTAAATAATTCCATATTAGAATTTACAAATTTATCAACTTTATTCTGTATGTTTGGGTCTTTTTCCCCAACAGAGTTTACAAAATTATTTAAAAGTTCAACGATTTTTGCTCTCTTTTTTTCTGAAAATTTTGACATATCTGCTATTGTTTTTTTAGGAATAGAAATTGCTTTTGTTGTATTTGTATTTTGTGTTTCATTCTTTTTATTTGAAACAGCAACCTCTTTAGTTTCGGCAGAATCTTCAGTAGGATTCATATATTCAAAAAATTCTTTTAAAATCTGTTCTCTCTTTTTTATATTTTCCGGAAATTTAAAAGTCTCTAAATTTTGAAATAAACTTTTAACTATTTGCATCAATAAATCTTCGATTTCTAAAATATTTTTAGAATTCAGAATATTATCGCTTACTCTATTAAGAACTTTTAATTTAGGTAAAGTAGCTAATAACTTGTTTTCATTTAATTTATTATTCTTTATTGCATCATGTAACAATATTATGAATTTACAGAAGACTGTTAAATTGTAATGTAAAAAATATAATGCACTTGGATGTAAATTTTTATTATAAAGACTTACTTTATTATTTTTGTCTAATAGATTTTCAAACAATTTTTCTAAAAGAGTATAATGTAATTTAACATCATTGAATTTTTTAAAATTGTCTTTATCATTTAAAATTAATTTACCAATATCAGAAAAATCCTGCTCTGTTGTTTTCTTTAATTTACTGACATCATTAATCAAAAAGTTTATAAACTTATAAACTCCTTCATCTTTGGCTCTATCAAGTTTGTGCCGACTCTGTTTGTCTTTTAATGTTTTTTTGAAATTATTTAATTTATCTTTAATTAAAGATGCTAAATCTTCAAGTATAATATTTTCTTCATCTGAGAAATCATTTACATCATCTTGTAATCTACTTTTAAATCCACCCTTATCATAAAGTTTAGTTCCTAAAGCATCTAATTGAGCTTTTACTTCTCTAGTGTTTGGATTATTTTCTCCTAACTTTTTTAGATATTCCGTATACTGATGATTTAACACCATGTATTTCTCAACATCACCCAATTTATTTTTATTAGTATAACTTATTACTTCTTTTGGTGAATCACTTGAATTAAAAAATTTGACATCAGGTAAAACAAAATTTTTATATCTAGAATTTTCTTTTTCAAGTTGAATTATTTTATCATTTATAGCTTGTATTTCATCTTCATCTGCTTTACCACCCGCTCTATCTTCTAATTCAATTAACTCCATACTGAGTCTATGAATTTGATTGAGGTTTGATTTTACACGATTTGTAATTTTAACTCGTTTTCTTTTTTCACCAAACGATAATGTATCTCTTATTTTAGTGGCTCCTTTATTTGCTAAACCACCAGCAATTGATTTAGCTTTACCAGATAGTGCATCAATTGCAGAATCAATAAAAGATCTTTCTAGCAATAAAAGGTCTACTCCAGAATTTACATAATAACTTTCATAATCTTCTTTTATAATGTTTGATAATAAATTATTCTGCGGATGCAGGTTGCTCGGTTGATTCTGGTTCTTCATTTGAATTTTCTTTATTAAAAATACTTTTTGATAATTCTTGTTTCTTGTCTTCTAATTTATCATATACTTTATTTGCAATAAGTTGCTCAAAGTTTTCTTTTGTTTTACTCATATCACCATCATTGATATTTTTAATCATGTCTTTTGCTAAATTTTCCATTATAATTCTCCAGTTGGGGTTGCAGCAGGAGGAGTAGTGCCTCCTCCACCTAAATCATCTATCATTCCACCTGATGTCGGTTCTGGAGTTTCAGGACCTAATCCACCCAAACCTCCACCTAAACCTAAATCAGGTCCTCCTAAACCACCAAGACCTCCACCACCCATTCCAAATCCAGGCTCACCTTCTTGTGGTGCAAATCGTTGATCATATTTTTCTTCTTCTATTTCTTCATCAATACGTTCAATATCATCATCACTTAATGCTAGTATATTTTTACGAATGTAATTTGCTGAAAAATATTTTCCTCTATATTCTTCAGCATCTCTCAATACATTCATTTTTTCTGTGAGTAATTCTAAGTTTTTTAATGCATTGAAATTACTATCTTGATCAAAAATGAAATGAATTTCATCTTTGATTTCATCCCATTGTTTTAATGAAACAATGTTTTTTAATATTAATTGTCTTTTTAATATTTCTAAGAAAAAATTTGAAAATCTTGTTCTTAGTCTTTCAATGAATCTTAAAAATTTATATTCTTCTCTGGAAATTTCACTGGCTCTACCTAATGAAAATCCACTCTCTGGTTGCATTCTTGAAATTGGAACATTCAAAGAACGAAACAATTGTCTTTGAAAAAATTCTAATTCATCTAATTGTGTGAAGTTCGCTTCGCTTCCTTGAATTGTATCAATTTCAGTTGTAGCACTTCCATTTCTTCTGGGCATCCAATAATCTTCAAGCATGGCTTGAAACTTTCTATCATCTCTTAATTGACCAGTTTTACTATCGTAAACCATTTTGTTACGATACTGATTCATTAGAGAATACATATATTGTTCTGCTTTTGCTTTTGGCAAGTTACCGACATCTACATAAAAAACTCTACGTGACGGTGCTCTACTCAATCTATAAATAATTGCCGCATCTTCTAGCATTCGTATTTGATTTAATGGTCTGAATGCCTTATGCAAATATGATACAACATTTGTTCTTCTTTCATCTAATAAACCACTTGTGATATAGATGATAGAATCAGGAGCAACTTTCAACACATTTTTTCTATCACCATCTGTTTCGGTATTGAACACTCCATTTTCAGAATACAAATAATAATCATTGAATTTTTGATTGATGCTTACTTCTTCCATTCCAATACGAACAGACGCATCATTTTCAGTTTTTTGTTTTTCTCGTATTTTTTTTATTTTAAAAGGATCTATAGGTCTGAGTTCTATGATTCCTTTTTGTGGATTTTGAGTATCTATGAGAACATGATAATAAATTCTACCATCTATAAACCATTTACGAAATATTTCAAATCCAGTATATTTAAAATTTAATTTGTCAAGAATGGTATAGAATTCATCTGAAATTTTTTCTTTCAGCATTTCAGAATAATCTTCTAGATAATCAAGTTCTATATTTACAGGGTATGTTTTTCTTCCAGAAATGATCGATTCATTTACAATTTCATCTATTGCAAGTTCACATTCTGGTTGCATTGCCATTGAGCGATACCTTGCCATCAAATCAAATTCATTGTTAAATGTATTATCTAAATTTAGATAAGTACCATAAACACCAGCAGACCCGACAATGGCTGAACCATCATCAACATCAGGTGGTGTGAAAGATTGAAGATTCGGTTCTTCTCTATCTTTCTGTTCTTCAAATTTCCATCCAAATAATGTAGCCATGAAGGTAAACTCCTTATAATAAATTAAACTAAGTGTTTCATTTATTTATCATTCACGATATTTAAAAATAAAAAAACCCACACTGTTCAAAGTGTGGGTTTTTTGTTATATGGTAATAATGTTTAATTATTAACCTGTAAAAGCACCTGATGAAGGAATGACCCATCCACTTGTTTGTTCAGCTGGATCATTAAATGGATTATCTGCACCAATTGCACTAGCAGAACCGCTAGTTGTTGGAACTGTTGTTCCAGAAGCCTTCTCCCAATATTGATAAGCAAAAGTTACACTAAATTCTTCAATAGTATCTTTAGTATCCCAACTTAAATCAATAGCACTGACATTAATTGGAAATGCGTCTTTGAAAAAATATGAACCATTGTACCTAGCAATATCTACTATTACATTTCCTTTTTTATCTAATTGATGAACTTCCATATCACCAAATATTTGAGGATTATCTCCAAATCCCGTTGCCGATTCAAATATAGCTTTACCTGGTGCCATATATTCAATCCAAGCTTCAAATAAATGTCGTATTCTATAATTCTCATCATTAATAACAGTTACTGTCCAATCTGCAAATGTTCTATCTATAGAAGGAACTTTAAATTCTCTACCTAAAAAATTTATAGGAACACTAGCGATTGTAGATTCTGGTATTTGTGCAGTTTTAATAAAAAATGATGCATAGTTATCATCACTTATACCTAAAGAATTTCTAACACCTGTTAACTCGCCATTTGTCGGCAATTTTATTTTAGCATAAAATAGTGATGGTCTTGCTCCTCCACCAGCTAATTTATTTCTTAATGCGGTAACACTGATTCCCATTTATTCTCCTTTGAAAAGTGGGCGCTATGCGCCCGTTATTTCTTATACACCCAAGTCGGTAAAGTCTACTGACTGACCAACTGCTGTGAAGTTTAATTTTATGAAGTTGATTACATATGTCGGTTTTACATATATATCAGCTACAAATTTATTTTCTTCAATAAGTGCATTCGTGTTGTTTGTTTCATCACAAATTACACGGAAATCAGAAATACCTTGTTGTGCCACAACAGTCTCAAGATATTTTTCAGCTACTCTAGCAAATTCGGTCCGAGTAGTTGGTGTATTAAATTCAAATAATCTTGTTCTTGCTTGCGCAACAATAAATTCCTTCAGAGTAATAAACAATCGTCTTACATTAATTCGATCAAATGCACTTGGAATTCTTTGTAATGTCTTATCACCATAAAGAATAGTTCCTTCTCCTCGGAATGTTACAACTGGATTAATTTGATTGACATATAAATCATCACGTTGTTTTTCTGAAGGATTGTATGCTAATTTTACAACGTTCTTAATTGCTCCTCTTGCAGTTCCAGCAGGAGAATACCAAGGTTGAAAATTAGCATCAGTCTGTGCCATCAAGCCAGCAATGTCTCCAGATAACGGCAACCATCTGTATGTATCAGCATAACCGTCATATTGATATTTAAAGTTTCCATCCATAATTCCATAAGAACTACTATATACCGCATTTCTCCACTGAATCAAGTTATCAGTTATATCTTGTGGATTTGTAACACCTCTTGCAACTGCACCATATTCGGGAGAAACACAAACTACACAATCCTTTCTATCTTCAGCAACTTGAATCATTTTAGAAATTGCAAGATGATAATTCAATGGATTTGCACTATCATATGTCCATCCAGTTATGAAGAAATCTAGGTCATATGATTCTTTTGCTCTAAACAATTCAATAGCTGCAGTCAAGTCATCATTACCTACTGAGCTACCATTTGTTCCTGCACTAAACGCAGATACGCTTGCATCTGAACCAGATGAACCGAGTGTTACATTGTATGGTACAAATACAGTACCAAGAGAAGGTCCTCCCCAATTGCTTGTATATACTGTGCTATTCAGAGCATGATTTGCCCAGCGTACCCAATCTGAATTTGTATTCACTCTTGTGACATAATACGTTGGCACTCCATAGTCATCTTTGCCATCATTTGCCAATGATAAAAATGCATATGTCTCTAGCACTTCACCCATATTTCCAGTAATCAAACCTTGATTATCTATTACTACGATATGTAATTGATCATTATAGTTTCCATTTGGGTCATCATTCAATGCACGAATATTATTTGAAGTTGCAGGTTCGCCATTAAATAATTCTGCATATTTCCATGAGCGGTACCATGCAACTGGCGCACCAACTAAAACTTCTCCAATTAAATTTGCATGTAACGTAAGTTGTGTGTCACTATTAACTTTTGAAACTCTAAGTGTTTGACCACTTACGGTAACATGATCTCCAACAGATACTTGTTTAGTAAATGCAGTTCCTACACCATTTAAAAGATTGGTATTATTGGTAAAATATACCATACCCATTAAATTGTTTGGTGAATTTCTTCTTGCTCCATATGAAAATTCTCTAAACTTTGAGCGTTCTTTTACAGTAACTTCTGTCAAGAAAGAAGCATTCAGGTGCACCATTGCCGACGGTGTAGTAGTTGTTCCAACATTTACGAAAGCAGATACTGATTTGTTTCCTGTGTCAATACTGTCTATAAGTAAATTGTATTCATCTGTACCAACAGTGAAAGAAACTACTTTTTGCTCAGAAACAACACTCAGGTCTTCTTCAAAATAACCTGTTGCTGTATCCATAAAATTGAAATATGTGTTTGTACCTAGACCATCATTGTGAGCAAATTTTACATCATATTTACCACCAACACCTGGTGTAAATTCAATCATATTTACATTTGCTGTATTGGCATCTGCCAATCCTACTGTATGCTCTCGTTCTGTAGCAAAACACATGTCTACTTTGAGAGTGTTTCCTAATGTTCCTGGATAACGTGCAATCCAAGAACCATATGAATTTGTACTACCAAAAATAATACCACTGCCGCTGCCATCATTTAAACCACCTTCGCTAATGAGAAGTTTATCGTAGTAATCTTCATCATTGAATACCAATACTGGACTTCCTGAAAATGTAGCATTTTTAGCGGTGCTGTTGTCAACTAACCTTACAACATTTAAGGTTTCTCCATACTCTAAGAAGTTTTTGCCATTAAACCATTCAACGTAGTTATCATTTGTTGGTTTTCCAAATTCCAAGGCTAATTCTGTTTCATTTGATACTAAAGTTGGAATCATTGCAGGTCCCCAAGTAAAGCGACCAATGACTCCACCTACACTACCTTGTGAAACGGTTACTTGACGAATCGAATTGTCAATTTCATTCGTAACAATTCCCGGTGAGAGTGGAAAATCTGCCATGTTGTATCCTTTTTATGATGCTTGTTATATATAAAAAATACATCAAAAAATAAATTACAATTAATTAATTTTTTTATTTAAAGATATTTATCAATTTTCGACTTTGTAAATACCTTCAAACAGCCATTTATTTTGTCTAAGCATTTCAATATCTTGAGTTTCGTTTTCTTCATCAAATGATGGTGCGATGAATTCATCCATACCATCATTTAAAAATCCAAAAGGTAAATAATTTTCTTCATTTTCTTTTTCTTCCACATATCGCATTAAATTTTCACGTATATTACTATCATACAATTCTTTAAAATATTCTTCATCTACCATCCAAGAAAATAAAACAAGTGTCATCACACAATCATCATGTTTTCCATTTTCTGCCTTATATGAACCAGATTTTGCATCAACTGAAAAGGTTAAAAATTCTCCGACTGTATCAGCGTCAGTTACTAATAATTGATCCTTTTCGACTAACATTTTTAAATTAGAACATCCTATTCTCTTTACTCTTGGTGTTGTGGTAATTCCAAATTTAGCACCTTTATGGAAACCACTGGATAATGAAGTTTTCATATCTCGCTTAACAGTTGTAAATATGTTTTCATATTCTAAATCTTGTGTTAACACATCAGTTACTTGTGAGCCAATATTATTCTCTTCTACAAGAACATATGCTTTATTATATTGTAGTGCTGCATTGTGAATTACTCTGGCATATATGATCGGTTGAATTGTATTGTCTCTGAATACAGCAACAACTCTAAATGGTTTCATAGAAACATCTATCACAGAAAATACAGAAAAATCTTGTTCTCTTCCTTTTGAAACATCCGCCACAATTACATAATCATGACCCTCTTCCACATCTTTATAAATTTTTAAATTCTCAGTTTGTTTTGAAGGTCTTTCAATTGGCATATCTTTAAGTTTATTAGAACTGATAAGTGTTGATGTACTTCCTAAGAATTGACAACAATGTTCTACAAGAAACTTCTCTTCTCCAAATTGAGCAACAGTTTTCTTTTTCCATTCATCATCTCTATCTGGTCTTTGATGCCACATCACTTTGTATGGAACAAAATCATTCACACCTGCTTCTGCTTCTGTCCAAAATTTATAGAAGTGATTTAATCCTTTTGGTGTGGATGTCATGACAACTTTAGATGTCGTACCAGAAGAAATAGTAGGATAGGTAGCTGACCAGAAAATATCAAAATTATCCACAAAGGCACATTCATCCACATAGAGCAAGTTGATAGTCTCACCACGAATGCTGTCTCCTGTTGATGCTGATACCATCACAGAGCATCCATTCTCAAGTTCAATTGAATTTACATTCCATGATAAAACACCTTGTTGCATCCATAGCGGTATGTGTTCATATGCTTGCTTGATGAGTCTTAAACTCTTTCTGGCAGTCTTTGTATAGTTGGCGAGAATTGCAACGTTCTTTGAGCTATTGAAAAGAATATAATGAAGAATATATCCACAAACGGTAGTTGTCTTGGAAATCTGTCTTGCTGACAAAACAATTGTATTTCTATTTTGGTGAACAAGATTTATTATATCCTCTTGGTAATCCCATAATTTAATGATTTGTTTACCTTTATCAATAGTTACAATTTGAAAATAGTTATTCAAAAAATAAACAACATCATTTTTACATTTAATATATTCTTCAATTTGTTCACGTTCAAAAGGAATTTCTTGCCCAACTCTTTTAAGTCTAGGATTGTTTTTATAGTTTTGTAACTGAACTGACATAATTCGCCTTTTTGGAAATGAATAAATAATATAAACTGTCTATCTATTTATTTCAAGGAGATTTTATATATGAAGAGTTTTTTAGGATTTCTGAAAGAACAATCTACTTTAGTAGATGAAGGACTTTATATAGGAGAAGATTTTCCTGCTGGTAAATATACATCAACAAAAAGTCAACCTATTACGAATAAAACGCAATTAGGTTATTATTTATATTTTGTAGAATATGCTTCTCTTACCAGTAAAAATGTAAACAATATTTATTTTGGAATTAAACATAAGCCAGGTGAAGATGGAAATCCTGATTTATTTTGGGGATCACTAAGAACAAGAGCAACTGGAAAAAATGACATTTTACATAATAAAAAATATTGGACTGATAATGTAATAGATTGTGATGGTGATAAATGTTCTCCAGATTCAACAATAAAAAATAGTAAAATATATTTGTCATCTTCGTCAAATAAAAATCCAGAAAGTTTACCAAATACATTTTTTGTTGGATTGACACAAGATAAAAAATTTCATCCTTGGATTATGAATACTGCAACATTAAAATACGTCAAGCAGGCTGCAAATAAAGGTGATAGTAAGATT
>Ga0255766_10000326_pt1 | contig 42247 bp, 48 predicted proteins | sample 071ome_23_FD_179966 | JGI IMG/M metagenome (GOLD analysis project Ga0255766, IMG submission 179966) | Coastal salt marsh microbial communities from the Groves Creek Marsh, Skidaway Island, Georgia - 071403BT metaG (version 2) | ecosystem: Environmental > Aquatic > Marine > Intertidal zone >...
TACATCTAAGACAGATGTGTTCCCAGAATTCGGCGGAAGTGCCGCACAGAAATTGTTCAGCAGGGACTCACACACTGTTGTGTACTCGAACAGTTTGGGTGCAATCCAGATCGACAACTTGGTAAAAGTTGACGGTTCAACTGGTAAATCAGGCGTTGACGTGTACGAGACTGCGGCTTCCATGGACATCTCTGACTCACTGAACATCGGTGTTGCATACACGGATGACAAGGTGAACTCAGTTGAGTACATGGGTGCGGGTATCACATTCGACCTTTCTGATGCTACAACAATCGGTTACAACCACACAATCAAGGAAGTGGAATCTACTAGTTTAGAGACCTCTGCCAATGAAGTAGTTGCTTCACACCTGATCGGTGCGACGACTTTCTCAGTTGGTTATGGTGAGATCGAGGATGGCAACAAATACACTACGGTTGGCGCTGAGAAGAAATTCGGCGAGAACTTCAGCATGTATGGTGCTTATCAGATGACGGATGTGCCAACAGGTACAGACACAAACGACATGGCGGCTGGAATCAAGTTCACATTCTAGTTCCCAAACACTGTGGAGTCGGTCTAGATCCAAAAGGTCAAGGCCGGCTTTACGCTTTTAAACGCTTCGCGTTATTTCTAAAAAACGCATTTCCTAAAATTTAACGCTTCCGCTCCGCTCCTTAAATATCCCTATGCGAGTCGCAGTAGTAGAAGATACAGCCAACTACCCACAGTTCAAGGATGTCTTACACTCGTTTGCCAAAGGGTGTGGAGGGAACATTACCAATAGTGATGACATCAAAGGTTATGATTGTGCGGTGATTTATGGCAGTCACAAACAAACAAGAGGTAGTTCAGCGCAACAAGGCAAGAGAAAGATCATCGATAGCGGAATACCCTACATTCAACTTGAAACGCAGTTGATAGGTAGGCCAATTCACACACCTTTCCTGACGGAATTCAGGGTCGGGGTCAACGGTTTCCTTTGGGATGATGCCAAGTGGGGTTTTGAACACATACACACTGACAGATCCCAAAAGGTATTTGAACGTAACGGTTATGATCCCGAGTTACCATGGAAAACTGATGGCGATTACATCTTACTGTGTATGCAGAAAGTGGGTGACGCCAGTCTGCGTGGTACAGATATTTTCTCTTGGACAGAGCAAACTGTAAAGGAAATAAGACAAACAACAGAGAGACAGATAATTGTGAGGCCTCATCCGCTGTATAGAAGAAAAACACAACACACAAATTGCAAAAACATCGTGAGTGGATATTTCAACGTGCAATGGCAAGAAGCCGATGTCACACAAAAAGGATTTGTGCCTATACAAGAGCAATTACAAAATGCATGGTGTACGGTCACTTACAGTTCAGGCACAGGCATAGATGCTGTGATCAATGGAGTACCTAACATCGCATGCGACACAGGTAGCATGGTGTATGATGTCAGCAGTAAAAATGTTTCTGAAATCGAGAATCCCTTCAGAGGAGACAAGAAAGAATGGACAAATAAGATCGCACACTGCCAGTGGAGCATAGAAGAATTTGAGTCTGGAGAATGTTGGGAACATGTAAGTAAGAGTATATGAAGTATCATCTAAGCAACGGTTGTAGTTTCAGCACAAGGAAAAAGTTTGACAGTTGTCATCAACGTCTGGGAAAGTTGTTGAACATTGACGAACCCACGATCAGCATGGCCAAGGGTGGCAGGGGAAACGACAGGATAGTGAACACAACGATGCATTGGTTCTTCAAGAACCCTGACAAGATAAAGGACACATTCGTCAGCATAGGGTGGACCACAGGATACAGATGGGATTATGTAAGTAGTACGATGACTCCAGCAGTCAAACAGGGAGGGATCAAAGGAGAATTACTGAAGTTTGATTATCAATGGGGAACGTGGCAACTGCACCAACATGATTTCTTTATGAGGAATGAGGATTTTGATGTTGAACTTGCAAGTGCGGTAAAACTTTATACTAATATTTTATCTTTACAGTATTTCCTAAAATATCATAACATACCGTATGTGTTCTATCATGCACTCACGAATGATCTTCCAGAGACAGAGGTTGATGGGAAACCTAGACCAGATTTGAAATTATTAAAAGATCAAATAGACAGGAAGCACTTCTATAATTTTGAGAGCAGTGAGAACTCCAAAGAGAATGTGGAAATACAAAGAAATAATAGATCATCACCTGAACATAAAGCCCGAGTCAAAAAAACCAAATATGTGCAAAGTCATTTCGAATATGTTGCTATGAATGGGTGGACTAAATCTGCAAATGATGGGCACCCTAGTGAACGAGGACATCATGCATGGGCACAGAATCTAGCACAGTTTGTGCAACAAAATCAGTTATGTCCAAAAAAGTAATCGTAATCAGTCAGCCAAAAGCAGGCACTTATCTTTGTGCCAATGTGCTTCAAGAACTTGGATTAAGATTTGATGGTTATCACTTGGGAGAAAAGAAATATGAAAAATACCCACCCCCAAGTGCTCCGCATTATCAAGCGGCCATACGTGATCCTAAAACAGTTGAAACTAGACAACGTCTGCATCAATCTATCAAATTGATTGAACCGGGTGCATTTGCAGTCAGTCACTTGTTGTACACTATTGAAAATGAATTATTGCTCACAGATTATCACAAAATATGTGTCACAAGGCCCGAAACAGAAATTATCGACAGTTTGAAAAGATGGGAACAGTTCAGTGGTAGAAAACCCACAAACATAACACCCACTCTAGCAAGAATACGCAGTGTGGCCAAATGGATTGGCCGTCCGGGAGTGTTTCACCTCACATTCAATAACATGAAATCCGCTGACGCAACAAGAATTGATCAGTTACAGCAGTTTCTTGGTATTCAAGATCGTGTTGACAGCAGTCAATTGTGTGCCCGTGCTTTACAGCGTGGAAGCAAAACTAAAGTTACGTGACCACAATACAACTTGCTTGGTAGGCCCAGTTCCTATTTAACGGCTTGACTTTTCTTTTACATTCGTCCAGCCACTCGATCAATGCCAGGAACTCGTGATCCTGCCATTTGCTCATTTTGCCACTCAGTCGAAAGTTACAGAACTCGTCGAAGGTGATCACCGTTCCTGCTACGATCTGATCATTCAATGCTGTCAAAACTTCTTTAGTGGATGAATAGATATCTGCATCCATGTGCAAGAACGCGATTGGTCCTGTGTTGTGCTGTTTCCATATGGGTAGTGTATCCTTGAACCAACCTTTGTGTAGTTGGATGTGATCAGGTACAGTGGGAGGATCGCAACTCATGTCGTTTACTTTACCTGTGCCGTGATCCCAATCTTCAGGTAATCCTTGCCAAGAATCAAATGCGTGTATCACTTGCGAGGGATATCGGTCTATAAGCCACTTGAGGCTCCTGCCTTCCCTCACACCAAACTCACACCAGTGACCTTGTAGTGTCACATGTTCCGTTGATTCTATCAGGTGCACGTGTATGCTCTCTCTGTAGTTGGCAGATGTGCTCTTACCAACATATATGGGATCCAAAGCGATCCAGTCTTCCAACAGTGTTTTGCCTTTCTCAACTCCTGAAAGCAAAGATTGTAATTGTGATTTAGATTTTACTGTCTTAATTGCTTTTGACACATTTACTGTTCTTCGTCTGAGTGTAGTTCGTTTAACAGTTGTCTCAGTTTGCCACCCTCTACCGTGGCCTTGACTTTGACCCCTAGTGCATCACCCTTACGTGGATCCGGCACTTCCGGTCTCGCATCTGTGGATGCATCTCCACCCGTAACTTTGGATGTTTGTTTTAGTGAATCATAAATTTTGTTCTTGCCCTGTTGATTGTAGCTCTGTGACTCGTCTTCATCCAGGCTTCTGATTCTCAAACTGTCCACGTCAAACTCAAGATCCACTTTCTGTCCAACACCAGAACTTGATCTTGTTTTCATGAACTGTATCTGATACCTGCCACGTTCCTTCATTGCTCGGCTTGTGAATATACCTATCACGTTGTCTGCTGTCTGTATCTTAGATAGTCCGCCTGATATGTGAGAATGATCAAACTCAATCTCTTCAACCGATGCCCTGTTCAACTGTGATGCTGTGGCCAACACACACTGTTTCTCAACGACCAAGTTCCTTAGTTCCTCACTCACATACTTGTCTTTGATAAACAAGTCTGCTGGTGATATCCTTTTGCTCTTAGGCATCATGAGATCCAAGTAGTCAATCAGTATGCAGTCTATTTTCTTCTTGTTCTTGAGTTCTAGTTCCTTCAGATATGTCCTCACATCCAACACGTTGCTACCACTGGGCAAGTATTTGATCTGCAGGTTACCTGACTTCTTCTTCAACATCTTGACCTTCATCTCAACGTTTTCTATTTCAGGAAACACTCTCCTGGTCGGGATATTGGTCATCATGGCATCTAGTCTCATGGCAGTAAGTTGTTCGCTCAATTCAAAAGATATGTAACATACATTCAATCCTGCCTGTGCCCAGTTCACTGCAAGATTCTGCAAGAACAAACTCTTACCTGCACCTGATCCGCCTGCAAAGATGTTCAGTTCGCCTCGGTTGAACCCTCCAAACAGTTTCTTGTCTAGGTTCGCCCATCCTGTACTGATCTGTCCGTTGTTGTCTTTGAGTGCTTCGAGTCTTCCTTTTGGATCTTCGAAGTAGTCCGTGCCGAGATCTCTTGTGAGCCCAACCTGTACTGCTTCCTTGACCATGTCCTCGACTGGACCATAGTCACCTCTCTCTAATAGATCAGCAGACGACAGTATTGCTTGTTCAAGTGCTTTGTGTCTACAAAATGTTTCAAACTCGTCCAGCAACCAATTGAAATGGCTTGGATCCAGATCCTTCGCTGTTTTTAATTTTATATCGTGTGATGCATTAACTATGTCAACTTCCGGCATAACCTTGTACTCGTCCATGTAGTCTTTGACGAACTTGGCAATTGGTTGCAGTTTACGATCGAATGAATTAGGATTGAATATATTCTGTGCTCTAGCAAATGATTCAGCATCCGCCAACAACATCTCTATGTACAATTTCTGCACATCAAAAGAATAGTTCTTAGCCTGGTGTTGTTCGTTGTTATTATAATCAGCCATACATCTTTCTCTTCAAATCTATTTTCAGTTTACTGGACTCAGTTGTTTTCAGTATCGATTGTATAGTAAACAGTCTACCATATTTTAACACAGCATCCGCCACATCGCCAACCGTTTTGTCCCATTCTGGAAATGCCACACTCCATCCAAATTCTGTTGCTTGGTCTACCAATTTCTGTCCTGGAGCATCTCTGTCCGGCACTACAATCACCTGTCTGCCAAGTCCATCAATCAACTCTCGCTGTGTGTCATTTATCTCCGATCCCAGTATGCTCACACCAGATACGGCTATGGCGTCGAATGGTCCTTCTGTGACTATGACAAACTTCCTGGTCCAGTCCTGTGCGTCCATGTTGAACACGTATCCAGGCCACACGTCTGTGTAATACTTCACGCTATCTGATTCCTCGAACATCCTGCCTGTGAATCCTACAATCTCTCCTCGCCAGTAGAATGGTATTAGCAATCTTTGGTGCACGTCCCAGATCTTATCAGGTGAGTACATGAAGTCATACCAGTCTGCACCAATTCCTCGGCTCTCCAAATACTTTAGTAGTCCATCTATCTTCTTCCATTGTGGTTCAGTGAGATCATTGCCCACATACTTCTCCAGCCACACATCCAGTTTGTGTGTGTTCTTGGGCAGTGTCTTGTTCTTGAATGACACGAATTTCTTCTTCTCATACTTCACATCTCCTTCCTCCTCACGCATGGCCTCTATGGCCAACTTACGTATGGTGTCCTCCGGTATACCTATGTAGCCCATGAACTGTCTCATCTTGTAGGTCAGTTTACGTCCTATCACATAACTGGCCTTGAAGCCACAGTTGAAGCAGTGGTAACTCACAGTGCCATCCGCACTGGTCATCAGTCCGCCACGCTTCTTTTTGTCAGCAGTCTCCCCGTTGTAAACACAACAGGGTGCGTTGAAACTGATCCATCCGCTTGGTGTTTTCTTTCTGTTTGCAGGCAGGCTAGTCAGAATTGTATTCTGTATAAGATTCATAATCTATACTATTTTACTGTCTATATAGGATTTTGTCAATCACACCAGTGTTACCACTGTCGTTGCCCCAACTGAATCTCACACTGTGGTACACACCCGTGAAGTTGAAGTTGGTAACTGTTGTCGAGTTAGAGAAAGTATTCGCTGTGGATCCTGCACCTTCCATGGTAATATCAAAGTAGTCTGTGTTGCTCGGTGAAGCACTCATTGTACCTTGCACTCTCAACGCACCTGAGAAATTTTTTGTGTACACAGCAATCGTGTGTAAAGCCTTGTTGTTATTGATTCCTGGTCTAGAATCTATTGATCCTGATGTGTATGCCAGTGGACCACCTGATGCTGTGAAACTCGAAACACTTGTACTCGCTACGAATTCTGGATAAGCACCATCCAGTAGTTCTACTGTGCCAGCGGCCGCATAACCAGTGTCTGCGTATGTGATCTCTCTGCTACCATCTGATTTTACCTCTCTTACTGAGAAGTTATAGAACTTGGCATCCAGCGGTAATAGGTCTCCCTCCGTTATCGTGCAACTGGCATCACCCTTGGTGCTCACAGTTGAGCCATCATCCAGTATGGTTAGTGTCTTTGTCAGCACCGCTTTCTTGCTCTCAGAATCGATCATGTTGAACTCGTAGGTCTTGCTTGTTATGTCCTGTGCCTTCTGATCCTCGTTCTTGAACGTGAATGAGACTGGGTTTGATACCCCTCTGTGCAGTGTTAGGCGTCTATCGTACACTTTTGAGTTCCTTCCGTGATAACCACTTACGTAGGCTATTACCAACTGATTTATTAAATACCTTTGTACTGTTTGCATAATACATATTTAACAGTATTTATAGATATAGAATGAACGAGATTTTTAACACACTGAGGGACAAGTTCCCATTCCTTAGCCTGATCAGAAAGGGTGATTTGGAGTACGTGGGCATAGTACAGAACGAGGATGCCAACGTAATCAGTTTTTATGATTATGGAAGGCTCATGATGCCACAAGACAAGATGAAGTTCCTTAAATGTGGAGAGACCTGGTGGCACGAATCCAATCGTAAATTACCAATCAACATATTCCTCAAGGGTGAGTTCAGATATTTCCGTTCCACGTTGGTAACTCTAAATTCGAAAGACATAGAGATAGTGCATGGTCCTACAGTTAAACTTTCTGAAATTTCAAAGAAACGGGTCAAAAGAAGAACTATCCAATTAGTTAGAAGACCTACTTAATTTTAGTAGGTTCGGTCGAATTTATTCCACACACTTTTTCAACATACTTCGTCAACGGATTATTGGCCTGGTAGGAGTCTAGTTCTGATGTTAATGATGAAGCGGTATTGGATCTCTTACGTTTTTTAATGATTATTTTTTTATGTTTTTGATGGTGCATCAAAACTATATTTAGCTCTGTTTATCAGATTCATCTGCACCACTATGGCCTGTGCATATGCCACTGCGTGTGATTTCTTGAAGAAGTAACTGCCATCTGTGGGTTTGATCCAAACTTCTTTCATGATGTCTACCCAGTCCTTGTGCATTAGTTGTCTTTTGGCAGGACGTATTATGGCCAACACAGCCGCAAGTTGTTCTATGGTACGTGGTTCAAGTTTTGACACTATGTTGTAGTGGCCATTTAGGTGGAAAAGGTTTTCCACGATCTTTGGATCTTTCAGCATGTCCCAGTCTGGTTCTTGGATCATGAGCTCGACAAGTTCCTGTTCTGATTTAACGTCCTTGTATATGTTCACGTTAAGGCAGTCTATCTTGAAGTATCCTCTGTCTTCCGCTTGTTTGTAATCTAAACTTGCGTGTCCTGTCACAGGGTGTTCTGGTACTGCATGGAAGTAAACTCCCGTCTTGTGTTTCTCACTCTTGCCATCTTTGATCATTGATGCCGGAGTGTGTTTGAATAACTTCAATGTGTTGTCTCTGTCAAAAAAATCTATGTCTACATCAGGCATTAGTGTACACTCCCTTTGTCTTTCTCTGCATGTTGTATCATCTTATCACGTGATCCAGGTTGTAACACTTCCAACACGTCAAGCAGTTTCCTGTATCCTTCTGTTTTCAATATGTCCTTGTTGACTTTTGGCATTATCACTCTTCCTATGGATCCGTCCTCTTTGATTATCACTGCACAATCTCCGTCATCAAACTCCAAATTGTCAGACACTTCTAGATCTATCTTAGACAATCTTGGCCTCCCTTGCTGTGTCCTGTACCAGCATGTGATCAGCGGGATAGCTCTTCAACTTGCTTGGCCAGAAACTTGGGTTTATGAATCTTTCAATCATCTGTAATTGTTCGTCGTTGAATGATTTTAACATCCTTTTGCCTGCGTTGCAACCTAGCAACAACCAAGGACTTATCTTGCCTTGCTGTATGTGTTGTACCGCCCTGTTCTTGTTCACCAGTCTGAAGTAGTCTGACCACTGTGCGTTCTGTTCTGTGGCCCAGTCCATCATTGTGGCTATGCTCCTCTGTAGTGCGGCCTCCACGGGCTCTGACTTCAAAGCCTCAATCAAGTACATCTCATATAGGTCGTCTCTAGCCCAATGATCCAGTTTCACTTTTGACTGTAACACATAGTCTATATACTTCTCAGGATACAAAGGGTTGATGTGCATTATGAATCTTCCAAACTTGACGAATGCGTTGTAGTATGAACTCTTGACGAAATCGTCGTATGTTTTTGTTTTTGAATTGTGTTGGTGTATCTGATAGAATCTCTGGAACACCATGAACGCATTGACCACCCACTTCTCATCTCTTTGTAGGTATCTCCTCTTAGGTTCACACAGGTGAACTTGCAGTGTACGTTCTTTGGCAAATTCCTTGCCACAGTATGTGCATTTATTTGTCGATGCCATGGGCCTCCATCAATTCCTCTAGTTCTCTGTCTGTGATCACTTTGTCCAATGTCTCTAGGTCTGTTTCCTTCCATGTGGGATATATTGCCTGCAGTTTTTTCAGACTCTTGTTTGGCACACGCTTCATGGGTTTCAGCCATGGATGGAATTGCTGTATCTCTGCTCCGCACATGGCGGTCAGTATCCATAACAGTTTCTTGTGTTTGCCCAGTGTGAAGCAGTGCTTGTTCACACACTCGTTGACCATCTCCACGTAGTGTTCCACGTAGAAAGGATCCTTGGATGAAACATTGGAAACGTATCTCATCAGCGTGTAGGGAGAGTACAATGACTTCTCCTTGTCATCGATCCTGTCGAAGTAGTCCTTGTTCCTGAAGTCCACGGCCTTCAGTCCGTTCCTTAGATCAAAGAATTTTCTATTTTTTTCTGCTGGCATATTTTAGTGCGAACATCGTACAATCTTTCGCTGTTGCAAATGTTAATTTTAGTTTCTTGTTTTTGTGTTGTAAACCTGAAAATTGGAATTTGTGTTTCCGCATGAAGTCAAAGAAATTGTGCATCCAGTCTTCATCCATCCACACAGCAATCTTGTTGCTGGTTATCAGGATTGGTGCGTCAATTGTTATTGTTTTCCTACCAGACGGAGCCATAGTCCACCTGTTCACACTGTCTCGAGATGTCTTTTACGAAGTAGGCACACATGGGTTTTGGACCATTGTTCAACGGCACAGCCAACATCTGTCCTGACTTTATCTTAGGGAAATACCATTTCACTTCTGTGTAGATGTCTACCACGTCTATTGGATGGAAGTCGGGTTTTGGACTTGACAACGGATTGAATGTGAAAGCATCGAACCCTCTGTCGTTGAGACTTGTTATTGGTAAAACATGCATCTCTGATTGTCCCGCCTCACCGATCAACATCTTCCAGTCCAGTGGCATCTTTATCTTGTGTGGTCCAATCTCTAGAACCGCCGCTGGTGCATTGAAACTTTCCAAGAAGATCAAAGGTATGTAGAAGAAATCCGGATTGGTAGGATCTGAATTGTCCAGCACAGCGAATCTCAACTTCTCGTCCACCCACTCGGGTATCTTCTCTAATGTGTATGTTCTGTTATCCAGTGTAAGGATTTTCATAATTTATCTTTTCTATATTATACGGGTAATTGGCCTCTTTGTAAAACTTTTTCCTTGCCCCCAGATGTCTTTTCGCAAACTTGCAACTGCTGGTGATGTCCCAGATCTGCACACTGTCCTTGTCTTCTGCTTTCCTGATCCCACGTCCAATACTCTGTATTACCCGCACGAAAGACTTGCCTGGTTCTATGAGAACAAGATTAAAAATCCTAGGAATATTAATACCAACAGCGGCAACTCCATATGTGGCGATAATAACTTTATTTGTTGCAGTAGATATTTCATCATATTGTTCCTTCCTGTCTGTGTTTTTGGTTGATCCGGACACGAACACCGCATCCTCGATCTGCTCTTCCAAGATCTCCCCCGCGGATATCCTGTCCACAAGTATCAGTGTGTTACCTGAACTTGATATGTCCTTGATTGTGTTGGCCACCCATTTCATCCTGTTCTTGTCTGTTGTAAGCCATTTCAGTTCCTCTCCGTATGTCTTAAATTGTGGATGATCCTGTGTCTGTAGAACGTTGACATGGCAGTTCGCCAATACACCCTTGTCTTGCAGTTCGCTGGCCTGTATCCTGTTAGACACATCACCTATGCTACATTTCAAACCCATGAACTCGTAATCTGCTTTGGGTACTGTGCCTGTCAGTCCCCAACGTATTCCACAGTGTGCGAATGGACCGGTCAGCAATCTCTTCAGCACATCTGCCTTGGCCATGTGCACCTCATCGATAATCACTGTGTTGATGCCTTGTATGGCTTCTAAGAAATCCGTCGTGTGTTCGTCCTTGCTTTTCTTTTCAAGCACGTTCAGTGATTGCCATGTTGCTATTGTGTTGAAACGTCCCAGTTCTTTCCTGTCACCGTAATACACGCCCACGTCTAGGTTACAAGCAAGGAAGTCTTCCTCGGTCTGTGTCACAAGACTCTTGTTTGGTACTATAGTAAGTGTACGACCATATGGTTCGACCAATTGGCACAAGGCCGCTGTGATTATGGTCTTGCCCGCACCAGTGGCGATTTCCTGTATGCTCTGTGGATGTTCTATGAACTTGTTGATTGTTTCCACTTGGTAGTCTCTTAATTCGATTGGTTGTCCCGCGGCTGGATGATTCTCTGGCCATGTTATGTGTGATAGGTAATTCTTATCTACTTGTTTAAATTCAAAATTGTGTTGCTCCCTTCTGTCCTCAACATCTATGTAAACTCCGCCCTCATCGAGTATGGGAAGTATTTGGTCAACTAGGTTTAGATATGTTGTCCCACCCAACCCAAAAAACGACACCTTGCCGTCCCACCTACCTAACTTCACTGCTGGTAGATGCCTTGCGTATGGTATCTCATATTTGAATTTGTTGGAAAGTCTCTTACGCCATTCGAGGCTTAGGTTCTCGAACTTCACGTTCACTTCATCTTTTATTACTAGTTTACAACTGCTCATTCTAAAGTTTTACTATTATGTGATCATGCCAATCCCAACTACTCGGTTGGTGATCACTATAATACAACTTTTTTGGAAGATTTTCAAGCATTCTTTTCAGGTTGTCCGTGCCCGTGGCATAATAACCACCGCCTATTCCAACCAGTGATGCTTTTGGTTTGACTTTGCTCTTGATCAACGCCCTTGGTATTCTGTTTCTAACGAAGATGATTTTGGTTTGTTCGTTGATCAATTTGAACTGTTTGCTCATTTGATGCAACTCGTATAGGTTCTCAAAGAACTCTTCTGATTTTTGATTATCTAAAAGATAAGTCCTTTCGTTGTTGAAACGTTCTAGGTCTTTCTTGTATATGGGTTCCTTGACATCGAATCCCCAACTGCATTCATTCAACAGATCAACACCGTGTGCCTTGAACGCATTCATCCACTCCCAGAAATCCTTTACATCGTCTTCCATGTGTATGTCACCACTCACTGGCATGATCAATGGAAAACAGTTTAATTCGATGAGACCTTTGACTACCTCGTTCTTTGAAAAGCCTTTGGAATCAATCCATAACTTGTGGTAATTGTTGTGTGCTATCTTGTGACCTATCATGGTCTCTGTTGGTATATTGATTCCTTTGGTCGATATATCAAAGTTCTTCAATGAGTCTACTTGTGTTAATGCTGACTTGCCCTTTAGGTTTTCGTTCCAGTATTCCTGTAGAGATTCCGGTGCATTGTCCAATATCACCTGGCCGGCGACCAATCGTGCTGTGGGTTTGCGATGTCCTATCACTTGTTTTTTGATATTCTCGTAGTCGTCGAGCAGACTGTCGTCTGTGAATTTGAAATCGTATCTCACAGCGATCAAGGTCAGATAGTAAGCAGTAACATCACTGTGTCGGAAGGTCCACTTCTTCTTCTCGCCGTCGTATAAGGCATACATTCCAGGCAAGTCACGTGTATCTTTCAAGCAACGTATCAGTTGTATCACTTTCTTGTTGTAGGGAAATCTCATCTCTATCCTATCGATATTATCGTCGTCTGTGTACTTCTCGATGACCTTGTCAAAACTGATAACCCGGAAGTCTTCCTCATATTGTGGATTGTCTAACAATTTCTTGATATCCATTCCGTGTGCTTGGAACTTGGTCAGGTACCTTTTCAGTATCACCAATGCTAGTCTGGCCTGTTTCTCCGTCCAGGCATATTGTGACTCTGCCAAGGATCTCACAGTCTCGTAATCTTTAGGGTGTGGCTTGATTACGGCTGTATTTCCTATCATCGAAGGATTTGCCCAGAAATAATCGTTATATGCTAGTATTTTAAGTGCTTCGTTAATTGTTTTTGGCAAATCTGTGTGCATTTTCAAACCTGGTAATATTGATAATTATTAGTATATTATAGCATACTTGGTAATATAGTCAACCTATGAAAAAGACCAGTAAGAAGACTGTCACAGTCAGGAAACAATTAAAGATCAGGTTGGAAAATACTCTGACTATGCGGAAGAACACCAGGAATTTCAAACCCACACATTCTATAGCAGTAAATTGGTTCAAGCATCTCAACAAGGGATTGTTTGGTAATAAGTTACCTGCAGTACCATTGTACTTGGTAAGGATGACCAATGACTGGGGCAGATGTTGGGCCAATTGGGACAACAGGAAATGTAGGAAGGGCACATATGATCAGAGTGTGATACCCTATGACAAGACTGACGTCACTTTCGCAATAGAGATACACACCAAGTATCCAACGTTCAGAGACTTCATAGAAACACTGGCACACGAGATGGTGCACCTATACCAGATGACCGTGATCAAAGATCCTTACAGCAATCACAACGCCAACTTCTATGCATTCAAGAACAAATTCAAAAGTGCTGGACTGACCTTATCAAGAACTGGCTAACACGGTATCCTCAAACTCTTTGTAACTCATAATTCGACTGTTTCCTAGGTCTGTGCCTGTCTGTAAATGATTTAAATATTCCGGTGGATCATCATGCACCACTGTGTAGTTGACATATGGCCTCATCTTTAACATATCACGAAACTGTTTCAACCAACCTTCGAATATACTATCGTTGTTACGTTCGCCATAACAATCTGTTCCTTGGTACATGTTGTTCAGTTCGCCCTTGCCGTACTCCCTGAAATCAAAACCAATGAGGTAGATGTTCTTGTGTCCATGCACACCCGCAGTCCAAAAAGCGGCGTTGCCAGATATCCAATGTGGGTTGTTGGGTATGAGATTTATCATGCCCTTGCTCTGTTTCCTGTTGACTTCTAAAGCAGGTCCGTAGTGTATGGTCTTCAAACCCACTTCGTCCTCCACCATCTGCATTGACATCTTGGTGTCCACGGAGAATATGAAGTCAGGCATGAAGTCCCTGTACAGTGCATTACAACCGTACGTCTGTCCTGTTGCTTTTAGTTTTGTAAGATCAAAACCTTTACGTGAAGGACCGTTACCTATGCAGTAGGCGTTGCCTCGAGGTACCGCCTTGACTTTGTCTTCAAAGAACCTGATGTCTTGTATTCGTTTGCCTTGCCTGATTGTAGTGTTTACGATTACATCCTCTCCCTCATATTTTTTCCATATGATAGGCTCGATTTCTTTTTTGCCGATGTTTATAGTTTGCATTATATATATTTCTCCTGTAGCCTTGCCCTGATCCTTGCCCATGGTAGTCCTTGTTCTATCTCGTCCTCAAACCATTCCGTGTACGCTAGTTTGTTTGCCCACGTTACCCGGTTGGGCATGGCCGGTGTGTTGATGTCTGTTAACTTAATGTTACCCACATCATGGCACAGACTTGATTCCGATACGAACACAGGTATGCCTTTCATCACTGCTTCCATGGCTGGATTGCTGGAATGATTGATCACTGCCCAAGTTCTTTCAAGTGTTGCTTTAAAATCTGTGTCGTCATAGGTCCTGAAATCTCGTTTTGGTAATCTTACCTTCACATTTTTGAATTTGTTCTCATCGAATGTAATCGTGTTACGAGGATGAGGCCTTACCAAGACAGGCCTTGTGGTGTATTTCCTTATTTCATTTATCTGTTGTTCGATCCAGTTGGACATCTTAGGTAATCCTTTCCATTGCTCTGATGTGTCATGCTGACCACATATGACAATCAAGTCTCCGGTTGGATTCCATGGTCGCAATTCATGTTTGAAGAGTGGCCATCGTGCATCATCAAAATCTTGGTTGGCGAAGTCGGCATCTCTGTTTATTCCGTTTATTCCAATTTTGAAACTGAGATTCCTACGAAGTCCTCCCACCTCAATGACAATCACAGGTTTGCCTTGGCTCCTGTAACGATCCCATATCTTTTTGTAATTCTGCATCCTGCCACGCCATAACACACTCCAGATCACTGCAACGTCACCGTTGGTTTCTTTGTTCACATGTACCTGGTCTCCTGTTTTCTGCATAGATTTTATGAATTTTGCAAAGATGTCTTTGCTGTTCAATGGACCATGCATGGGCCATGCTTCTATCCTCATCAGTTGCCCTGCTTCCCTTTGGCCACCTTGCTCACTATGTCGTCAGCCTGTTTGGGATCGAACTTCACACCACCAAAAGGATCGTAGTTCTCCACGTTCTTCCAGTAGTCCTCGTTCCTGTCACCACGCAAGTCGCTCTTGCTACTTTTCCCTTGCACTTTCCTTTTGCCTTTCATGTGATCCACGTATGCTCCCAACACGCTGTTGATGAACACGTGATGTCCCTTCGCACCCGCACCTTTTCCTATGTCTACTCCGTCGTTGGGTGCGATCCTTTTCACACACTGCCAGAACAGGTAACTGTCATGCCATTCCAACTCTTTGAATATGGTGTCTTTGATGTACAGGTCTGTCCAGTACCGCATAAACTCTGTGATTTTTGAATGCTTCTTGTTGTAGCACACCCATCCGCATTCGGGATACTTTTCGCCCCTGCCCAGGAAGTTCACGAGCTTGTCTTGGGGCAGTAGTCCTGTGACGAACTCCCTTGTGATTGGTCTGAATGTGTATGTGTCAGCATCTAGCCACAGAACATAGTCTGTATCTATTGTTTTGATTGCATGATCCACTGCAAAGGTCTTGTGTGCAAACCTAACAGCGTCCCATAGGTAAGATCCTTTGCCCTTGTCATTTTTGCCTGCGTTGGGATCTCGCCTTACACCACCTGGTATCTCATCCACTTCGCCGTTGGCCACAGGATCGTCCTTGTGTCTTTGCTTGAATTTGAGCAATTCGGGATTGGCATCTTCGATGTTTATGAATTTAATCTTTGGATGTTCCAGAGTTGGCTTCTCACCTTCATGATATGCGTACAAGGTAACATCGTCAGGCCAGAATTGTATATGGCTCTCCAACATCCTTTTCGCATATGCTGTCCATCTGTTTGGCGGGAAGGTTGTAACTACAGACAATGATGTCATTATAAACCTAACCTCTGTTTGAATCTTTTGTACACTGTTCCGTCTCTTATTTCTTTTATGCTCCATAACTTGTAACCTAGGTCATTGACCCACTGTGTCCTGTCTGGTGTCTTTGGTGTTTCTATATCGTTGAGGTCCTTGTTACACACGTCCCAACACAGTGCTAGATCCGATGTGCAGAACGTTGGTATTCCTCGTATGCAACTGTCAACACTGGCAGTAGAGTTGTGTGTGACCACGGCGTGTGCATTCGCTATCGCTTCCTGGAAATGGAATCTGTAGAATTTCTTTTCATCGCCTGCGAAGTGTTGTTGTGTGTATTGCAGTTCCACGTCCTCAGGCAAGTCGCCTTTACGTGCCACAATAGATGCCACGTGGTTTGGATGTGGTCGGACTATGAACTTCCTGTCTGTGGCAGGCCTTAGTCTTTCATAAACTCCATTGAACCATTCTATGGGATCCAGTTCGTTCATGCTCCAGTTGTCCTTGGGTTGCAGTACAAATATTATGGGATCGTCTTGGTTAGACTTACGCCATGGTTCGTACTTCACTTTGAATTTTTTCACCATCATGTCCCAACGATCGCTTGGACTGTTGTCTGACAGGAAGTCGCCATCGTTCATGGGGGTGTACAACGAAACCCTGAAATGATGATCAGGTGATGTTGATACATTACCAAAACTAGATAAAAGTCCCCCATCAAATGTTATCAGCGGAATCTTTTTGTCTCTGCAATTATTTGCAAGTTCCCTACGTCTGCCTTTGGTGTGATGCATCTGTCGGTCACCGCCATATCCAAACATTGCCGCCATGGGTGCAGTGGGAGTCATCTCCCCTTCCACGGTTGGACCGGACCTGTTCTCATTGACTATGATCGCTTCATCGCCCGCGGCCTCTATGCCTTCTTTGAGATGGTAAAGCAATTCGTAACTGTTTCCACGTTTACGATCCTTTACCGTCCTTCTGAATATCTCAACTTTCATTCAACATCCTCCATGCTGTGCCGTTGGCCATTTCTTGTAGTGTCCAATTATTATACGCTAGACTGCTGAACAATGCAATCCTGTCTCCGTATTTAGGTGTTTCTATCTTGCTGAAATCTGTTTCCGATATGGGTGCCGCCGCACTGTTTTTGGGATCACAGAATACTGGCACACCGTTGACCAGGCTGGCCACCATGGTGTTGGAGTTGTAGGTCACTGTTGCATGGTAATCTGCCCAATTGATATTGCCTTTGTGGACAGTAGGCCTATCAACCTTTACAGTGGCACCCACGTGATCAATTTCGATTGTTGGGTTGTATGGTTTTTCCCTTATATCTATATCTCTGTCAGTGTTCTGTTCGAGAATCTTCAATGTGTTAGACAGCCAGTCAGAGGCATCGAAGAAGTTCGCTATTGCATTAGTTGGCGGTAGGACAAGAATTTTCTTACCCTTGTTCCAAGGTTTGATGTCTTGCCTGAAATGTTTTTCATACCTGTCTGCTGACCTCTGTTGTAGTACGTTCTGGCAGTGTTTGTTCTTGGTTATACGCAACCAATGTGGACTGTCATGTGCATTTGTGAAATAACCATGATCCATAAAATAGAAATCTCTGTGTTCCTTCTCACACCATTTGTAAACCTCGCCTGACCCGGCTAATATACCGTACATGGTCAGATTCTCTTTGGGTAATGATTTTAAATCTCTGAATTGATATATCTTGCCCTGACCAGATCCACGAACGAAAGCATCCACATAACGCTGTGTCCGTGGTTTGGTCGTGTGTATTCCTGACAACATTATTTTCTGTTTTCCTTCACTTCAAACATCTTACGGCCGGCCGCCCTATTGAATTCTGCAATTATGTTTACACTCCTCCTGTTTAGCACGGCATTTTTCCTAGCGGATACGCTGTGTACACACCTTGTTGAATTGTTACAGAATACAACCAGTGTGTTTGCTTTGTAGGGGATTGTCTTCACAATTTTGCCCGCCTTCTCTTTTACTTCTCTACCGCCGTTTTTATTCACTTCTGAAATGGTATCATGTGTTTCGTGTATCTGGAATTCTCCACCTGTGCTTTGATCCTCTTTGTATGGCATGTAAAGTAAGGCCGCGTATATCTCCCTAGGATTGTCTATGTGTGCAGTCCTTGAACTGTAGGTGATGGGCTTGTGCATCACTGTCTGACAGTCGGTTCCTATCTTGTCATGGCCTGTGTCCCATCCTCTTGGACTTAATGTTAGGTCTTCCACGTGGGGGACCAAATCGCCAAACACTCCGGTCATTTGTTTGTAAAATTCCATTGATGTGTGGTACTCGGTAAATTCTTTCCATATATTGGAAACTTTTCCCGGCTTCAACATCTCGTCTGCTTTTAACCTATAACATATACCTGAATCAAATGGCTCCGTGGATAGCAGTTGTTCTTTGGGCCACTCCTTGTCGAGTTGTTCGTACACATCTTGGGGCAGTGCATCCTCGATCACGAAATGTGGATAAGGCTCTAGTACAAGTTCAGGTTTCTTCTGTAGCACTGATAGGTTCATTCTAGGTGCTCCATGATTTCGGGTATGTTGATTTTGAATTTTATCATGTCACTAAACCTCTTGATGCCTTGGGGTTTCCTCCCATTTTCTCTGGGTATGGGTACCACATCTGCTAGATATAATTTGTGTTCTAAGTTTAGGTTGTGCGACAGTAATGGATAAACTTTCTTGTGTAGCATACTTCTGTCTTGTATCTCTAATACTTTTGTTCCAGGTTGACACCATAACAGATTTGTTAATCCTGCACCATGGGCCGCCACAACATGTGAAGCCTCGGCGAATGTTTTCATTTGTTCTTGGATGGACAATTTTTCCAATACTACAGTCTCCCAACCTTTGAGGTTCAGCATCAACTCGTCAGAGTTTTGTATTCTTCTACTTACAGCACCCGGCCTTAGCACAACTATTTTCCTGTGTGGTTTTACTCCTTTCAAATTTTTCAATCCTTTGAAATGTCTCAGCCACGGAGCCATCGGTGGCACAATTATTCCATCTTGTGTGTTGCTCGCACTTGGTACAATCAAATGTTTGAACTGCCATGTCTCGTTTTTGGGCATGACGATAATCTTAACGTCAGGAAAAAGAGCCTTACAAACTTTTTCGAAATAACGACTATGGTTCGCCAATACAAAACAAAATCTAGAAAAATTAGTTGCCCATCTTTTTTCAAGTAGGCGAAATTTTGATATGACGTCAATCCAGATGTGCCATGGATTTTCAACACTATATTCATCAATTGGGAGCCACACGTATGTGTTGGTCTCGTTGAATGATTCTTTTACTGTTGGCAATGTAAGATCAACTGTTTCATCCCATTCTGTCCAAAGCCTGTGACTCTTGTGTGGCTTGTGTCTGCTTTTGTGGGTAAGTTTCCACAAGTGTTCTGTTATTAATTTGTTTTCTCTGGTCAGCAATAATGGGCAGGTATGTATCTTGCAGTCATGGAATTCCGCAACGAAAGTTGGTAAACTTGTAAAATTAGGATTGATCGAATCATGATAGGGCACGGTGTAATTGTATTCTGGATCTACCACCTCCCACCGATCGAGGAAATACTTCATTGAACCTATGTTTTTTACAGTTTGCATATCATGAATAAGTAGTATATAATTATAATCACATGCCAACAAAAATGTTCATAAATGGTTGTTCATTCTTGACAACCAGACCCAAGTGTGGAGTCCACACACACTGTGGCGAGGAATTATCCAGAATGATGGATTTACCAATTGCTGAGAATCTAGCAGGCGGCGGACGTGGAAACAAAAGACTGATGTGGACAACTAGGGTCTGGTGTGAAAAATTCCCAAACATAGCAAAGGATTGTTTTTTCGTGATAGGATCTAGTGGCGGAAATAGATTTGATTACCCCACTGGTGATGGATTCAAAAAAGCAAAGTTTCCAACAATGGAGACCACATGGAAAACATGGGATCCAAATCGTGATAGCAGTACAGAATCATTTTTCAAATATCTTTTTAACAAAGGTCTAGACATAGAACAGGCAACGCAGATAGAGTCTCTATTAGCAATACATGACTTACAGGACTTCCTTAAATTTAGGAAATATCCATACGTGATGTACAACACCCTATCAGATGCAGAAATTACAAATCCGGATATCAAATTAATGTTTGACAAGATAGATAGGACAAGATTCTTCAGACCAGAAACAAGCCATATAGATTACACGGTAGAGAATAAACAACATTGTGTACCTGGTGATCCACATCCTAGCACAGAAGGACACAAAGAGTGGGCGGAACACTTATTAAAATTTATAGATGCTAACGATCTACGCACCATTTAGCAACAAGAAAAGCAAGGCATGGGAGGTATTCAACGGTGTTGAGAAGTCATGGCCAGACCAGATTACCAAGTTAGACAATGCTGTGGAAACAGATCCAGTCAGCAACAGCATGTTCTGGGGATTCGTCGGCAACAACAGAGAGATGGTCAAGAAGTTGGAAGCACGTAATCACAACTACTGGTTCACAGACACACCTTACTTTGGAAGATTTGACAACAACAATCTGAAACCTGACAATCATTATTGGCGTGTGTGTAAGAATGCCATACACGTGCCTTACATAAAAAATTGCAAAGCAGATAGATTTGAGAAGTTTGGAATGAAGATCAAGGCACCAAACTTCGCTGGCAAGTATGTTTTGGTATGTCCTAGTAGCACAGGCATACACAACTATCTTGGCCGACCCAATTGGACGAACGAGACCGTCGAACAGATCAAGAGATACACTGACAGACCTATCCGACTTCGACACAAGCCTAGGGGCAGGGGTACATCAGGACCAAGTGAGGCAACTGTACCCCTATCCGAGGACCTCAAGGAGGCCTGGTGCGTGGTCACAAGTTGTAGTATTGCGGCAGTGGAGGCCATGTGTGAGGGCATACCTGTGTTCTGTGATGACAAGAGTTTTGCTGTAGACGTGGGCAACGTGGAACTAGCAGACATAGAGAATCCCTACTACGGTGGTCCTGAGCCTTGGTTGTACAGTCTAGCCTACCAACAGTTCACACCGGAAGAACTAGAGGACGGTACGGCGGTGGAGATATTGATGGACAAGGGAATACTGTGAAGATAGAAAAATTGAGTGGAGGGATATGGGTACCGTCCGCAGACGCCCAGATAGAGCAATGGCGCGAAGCAGGAAATCCTCACATGCAGGACACCTGTCTCGATAAATTTCTCGAATGGTGCAAGATACAGAATAAGAAATTCAATTTCATAATCGACATAGGGGCATGGTGTGGAACATGGTCTATGGCAATGCAACAGTATGCAAAGAACATTCATTGTTATGAACCTAACAAGTTGCACTATGAATGTCTAACAAGGAACATGAGTGCTCACAGTCATGTTAGATTGTACAATCAAGCAATAGGCAATGATGATGGATTTGTGAAGTTGACCGAGGAAAGTGCCACACAAAACACTAGGGTGTTGTTGGAAAAAGGTGAAACCAAGATCAACAAGTTAGATTCTTTAGATTTACAAGGGGTGGATTTCATAAAGATAGATGTCGAGGGATTGGAGATGGAAGTGCTCAAGGGTGCGGGAAAAACTCTAGAAAACGTTGAATACTTGATGATTGAGTTGAACGGCAACAGTGAGAAATACGGTAGCAGTAAGAGAGATATCAAGGAGCATTTAAAATCCTTGGGATTCAAAGTCTTGATCAAAACTTGGCCAGATATAATCTATTACAAAGCATGATGTACGAATATTTGAAAGGATTGAAATCAAAACAAGAGTTCATGCCTTCGCGGATACTGGATATAGGTGCGTGGAATGGATTCTGGACCAAAAACGTCAAACCCATTTGGCCCGATGCTCATTACACCTGCATTGAAGCAGGACAAAAACACGAGAAAAGATTAAAAGAAGTGACGGACGATTATCATATCGCTGTGCTTGGTGACAGTGACAGGGAAATAAAAATGTACCTGCGTGAAATTGACAAGGGAAACAGGAAGAAGGTCACATACACAAAAGGCTCAACAGTGTTTGGTATTTTCAAAGATTATGAGATCAGGCAGATGAAAACGTTGGACCAATTAGTAGGTAAGGATGCCCAGTATGACTTGATCAAACAAGATGTTCAGGGTGCTGAGATAATGGTCATGAACGGTGCCCCAGATATATTCACACGTGCCAAATACGTGATACAAGAAGTCAACCTACACAAGGATAAGCAGTTTCCAGATATGCCATCTGAAAATGAAATGGACGAATACATGTTCCAACTAGGATTCAATAACAGTGAGATAATAGAACAAAAACCAAACGGCGATCAGATAGACAAGATTTATTTTTGATTTTACGAACTGAAAAGATTTATTAGTTCCTTCTTCCAGTCATCTGCATATTCACAATCTCGGTAACCATCAAACCATGGACCACCTTCCGTGTAGTGTAATACTTTCGGTGTGCCGTCCCTTGGCTCCTTGTACCAACCTACCAACCAGTTGTATTCCGCGGGCATTGAACCTATCTCGTTGTCATCTAACCAACTGAACCTGTGTAGGAACTTTGGTGATTCTTCGTTCAATAGTTCTGGTGTGAGGATTTTGTTCTTGGGGTGTTCGCAATTCCATAACACCATGCTTGACCAATTCTTCCTGGGATAAGATGTCTGTACCTGTCCGTCCATCTTGGTTGTTTCTTTTGGTGCATAGTCGTGTTGTACAACCACAACCGCTTTGCTTGGATCACAGTATTTCACAAGTTCATGGCTTGGAATCTTCCAAAGGAAATCACAATCACAGAACACTGCCCAACCCTTGAAGTCATTCATGTATGGTACGAAGAACCTTGTGAACGTGAATTCAGTTGATGCCAATTTGTCCACAGGCCTGGTGTACAGTCCTTGGTCTCGCATCTGTTTTTGCTTGAGGGGGATGACTTCTGCTGACGGATCTCTTCTTTTTATAGAATGCTCACAGACTTGGTAAGCAATGTCTTCTCTGCTGTCGTGCCCTACGTATATTTTCACATCAATATTTAACTATAAATATTTCAGTATGCAGATTTCACAACGTTGCCGAGAGTACGAAAGCAGGTTTACTCTATCGCCCAGTGGTGGTGTAGTTAATCAACAAGGATGGACACGGTACAAACAATATAGCACACCCGATCATGTTAGAAAAAACGCAAAAATGTTTTGGAACTTTGGAGTTTCCAGGGAAATTAGGTACGAAGTCAATTGCAGGAAAGATAATCGCACAGCAAAGATCTTGACCTTTGATCCAACTCCGCTATCAAAACAGACCACAGACAGTGCCAATAGAGGTGATTATAACATTATTCATACTAGCAAAGCCTATGACACAGTTGCAGGGCAGACAATGAAGTTTTACGACGTCGCTGGCGATGGCAAATGTTTTCAATTAGACAAGCCGGAGAAATATGAGAATGTGATAGAAGTCCAAACAATTAATTTAAAAGAGATCGCTGATCAGCACGGCCCTGAAGTGGATATCATAAAATTAGATGTGGAAGGACGATGGTATGAGATGCTGAATGAAATACTGGATTTGTCTTTGCCGGCAAAAGTGATCCTGTGTGAATGCGAAATGGATATAGGCAACACAGACGTAAACTTTAATAGATTAGACGAGATAGTGGAAAAATATCAAACCAGTGGATATAAGATTTGGACAAACAGAATTGGTAAAAAACACAACATCGAACTCATCTTTACTAAAAATATTTAGATTGTTATTTTCTTCCTGAAACTATTTGGTGTATTTCTTTCCAATTATTCACACGTATTACATCAGGATGATCGAAGTCTTTATTGTATGGATGGTCTATTAATATAGGCTTTAAACCGTATTTGAGCCCGGCTACAGCGTTGTTTGGCTTGTCCTCGACCCAATACAGCCCGGTATTGTGAAACTCGGCTAAAGCACTGTCTTTGTCAGCACCCGTGCCTAGTATGTGGTAATTTGTGAACACATGATCCCCAAAAAGTTCGCCTAATCTTTTCTTACGTAACTGTTGTGCAGGTATGTCAGATGTCTGTGATGTGATTGGTATGAAGGTCCACCCCTCTGCCGCTAACAGTTTGACCCATGTCTGTGACTCCAGCATAGGCCTCTGTGTACCCATCCAAGCACTCCTGTTGAACTCTCTTATGTGTTTTCTAATTTCGTCTTTTGTCACACCAAAACGTTCTGCCATCTCGTATGTGTTCTGTTTGTCTGGTAGTAGTCTGTGTGGGTGATACCTGGCACCTTTCTCATCAAATAATGTTTTCTGCAACATCCATTTGGTGAAGTGGTGTTCCCACTCTAGTAGCACACCGTCTACGTCCGTGAGTATTATTCTATTTGATGTCTGCATCTTCCATTCCTGCTACCCTCAGTTTTACGATGTTTGTTATCTGCCATTGTTTTTGATCCAGTCCCTTTGTGATGCCCAGCCATTGATTCCTTATCAGTGCGAAGTCGTTAATGATCTTGTCCATGTCGACAACATCGTCCTCACCATCCACATACTTCTCTGCATCTCTGCTTGACAACGCCCTGTTGTAATTTTCCAAGTATTTCCTGAAGGTCTTTGATCTCAATCTCCGCAACTCGATGTTTAGGTATTCCAATATGGCTTCCAGTTGTTGCAGTTGACTGAATCTCTCTTCCACTATGCCCGGTAGTGCCGCACTGGCTCTCTCCAAGTTACCGTAGATCTTGCACTGCTTCTTGGCCTCGATCAATTCCTTGTCGAAGTATGCCACGCAGTCTGGTATCTTTGCTAGGTTCCTGCTGACTTCGTTGTACCAATTAATCATCTTCGCCGTATCCGTCTGACTCTTCGTCTTCCTCGAACACAGTGTTGATCGCTTCTTCTAACTTGGGATCGTATTCAGCAGACGCCTTGATCTCGTCGTGCTCTACTCCTATGTCCTCTAGGCTTTTGATGAAGTCTATGGCACAGTCCAGTTTCTGTCTCTCTGGAACGTAGTGTGTTATGGAGTTCCATAACCTTTCGATATCCTCGTGTGTAAAGTCTATCATTATTCTTCTTTTTTACTCTTTGCTTTTGGTTTTGTTTCTGTTTCAACTTCGATAGGGGCATCTGTGTCTTCCACTTCTTTGGGTGCTTCCTCTTTAAACTCTGCCATTATCATGTCTAATTTATCGCCAGTCCATGCTTTCCTGAAGTCTATGTGTTCCTTACCTGCTTTATCAACATACTTCAGTCTGTTTCCTGTTTGAACCAATAGACCTTTTTTCTCGAACAGGTCAACTAATCCACTGTAGGGATCCATGCCTGTGTCATAAGGAATCTTGACCTGTACACCTTCAAATGGTTTAGCGTACCTTGTCTTCATTACCTTACAAGCGGCCCTGATACCTCTCACTTCTGATATCTTGTTGCCTTTCTCGTCTTCCTTAAGTTTTAATTTCTTCATCGCGATAACGATAGAACTTGCGTAGATGAAACCTTGACCACCTGATATCTTGTCATCTGGATCAAACATGTCCTGTGATGCGTATGTGTGGTTGGTTGCTATAAGTCCCACGTTCCAACTACCAAACATGTTCACACAGTTCCTAACGAGTGCCGTCAGGGCCTTGGGTTTCCTACCCAAGTCACCTTTCATGTCTCCTGCTTCGAACTGGTTTACGTCTGTTGGTGTAAGCATCATGCCCAGACTGTCTATGACGAAAAGTACTTTAGGTGCACCTTCTTTGTTGTCTGCATGTTGTTCTCTGTAACCCTTCATGAACTCTGATATGGTCTTAGCCACATCATCTACCATGGACATGCTTAATTTCAATAATTTTTCTTCTGATGTGTCTACATTCAATGCCTGTAGCCACTGTTCGTCTAGTGCGTTCTCTGTGTCTATCAGGATAACGAATATGCCTTGTTCCTGTGCGTTCTTGATAATGTTTCCTGATGCTATGTAACTCTTACCCGCTCCTGATTCTCCTGCGAGTACAGTTACCTTGCCTAGTGGAATTCCTTTGTTAAAATCACTGGTCATTAGATAGTTCAATGCGTAATTTCCTGTCGAGATCCAATCTGTGGGATCGCTGAATCCTATGCCTAAGCCTTGTATAGACTTTGTGATACTCTTTCTAAATTTTGTTGCGTCAAATACTTTTGTCATAATTTTGTCCTTTGTGTCATCTATTTTAGCATACCTAGGCCCTAACGTCAATATTAGGGCCTTGGTAAAATGTCAGATTATTTTGCTTGTCTTGATCTAATCAACTTCAAGATGTCTTCCGCTCTCTTGGCACTGTCGCCCGCCGGAGCCGCCGTCGCCGGAGCCGCCTCGGGTTGTGGTGCTGGTGCACTTTCAGTCACAGGTGCCGCTGTTGGAGCCGCCTCTGCCACTGGTGTCGCCGCTGGAGCCGATGCTGTTGGTACTGCTACCTGTGGTTTACCTTGGTAAGCCACGCCCGCCGGTCTGAAGTACTGTCCATACTGCTCGAGATCATAAGCCTCACCTTCCACAGATTTCGCAAATAGTTCTGCGATTATTTTAACCTCTGCTTCTGTTGGTTCTTTTGGTCTGAAGTCACCTAGGTTGTGCAACCCATGTGTGTCGATCGCGGCTCTCTCTGCCTCGTCCAACGGTCTTTCTCTTCTTGACCATTTTGATGTTGAGTAGTCAGCATAACCACCTTTAGTTGTCTTGGTGATCCTGAAGTCCACACCCTTCAAGTAATCAGTTGGCATTTCCTCCATCTCTGGATCCATGAGTGCTCCTCTGATTATGTTGAAGATCTGAGGTCCAATGATGAATCTTCTGATTGGATTCTCAGGTGTTGAGTCTTCTGCTAGTGGATTCGTTGTGACAAAACCCTGGAAAATGTAACTTTTCTTCTTCCAGTATTTTCTGCCCATGTCTTCCATGCTCTTGTCTTTGAACCACGGTCTCACCTCTGTGAGTACTGGACAAGTCTTCCCATACATTTCCATGCACGGTACTTGCACTGTCACTGGTCTAGAATCAGTCTGACCTTTGATACCTGCGAATGGTAACTTGATCATGTTTCTCTCAGTCCAGAAGAATGTGTTGGTCTCGTCCTTGTCTGGTAAGAACCTGACCACTGCTTCAGAACCTTCTGCGATATTCCAGTGTGGGTAGATGGCGTTGTCTCCGCCTGTGTTGGAAGTGGAGCGATTCACTTCTTGAGATTTCAACTTCGCTCTTATTTCAGCCAATGATGCCATAATGTAAGCCTCCTTAATTGTGCCTATGTTTGTTTTTTGCCTAAATGTATATTAGACATATAGTACGTAATATACAACTATATTTATCTAATGTCTACTAGTATTATTGGTAAAGTGCTAGGTTTTTGATACGATCTATTTGGTTATCGTATGCGATCTCTTCTTCTGAATAGAATTCATTAAGATCTAGTCCTGCCATCTCTATGGCATCTTTGAGCGTGTATTCCTGGTCACCAACTTTAAATTTGTCACCTGATTTCATGCCTGCCGCTTTGGCTTTCTGTACTGCCTGTGCGAATTGGTTGCCCTCAAACTTGCCTGCGTGTGCACCGCCCTGCATCTTCTCATAGTGTTCCGCGGCCTCTTCTGGTGTAAGTCCTAGTTCGTCTGCCTTGCTCATGAATTCATCTTTACTCATGCTCTGTGCCATGTCTGCTATCTTGTCGCCCATTCCTTCAGTTTTATCTGCGTACTTGGGATCACCCGCTTTCATTTTTTGATACGCTGGCGTGTTCATCATCTTGTCTGCTTTTGTAACATCAAGTTTTGTAGCGTTTTCTTTGTCTTTCTTTTCAATTTCTTGATCTTTAGGTTCAGTGGCATATTCCGCAACTTCCATTTCGCCTGCTCTCAACTTGTCATAGTTCTTCCTTAAGAAATCTTGTGCCTCTTCCTGATCTACAGATGAGAAGATTGTTTTCTCATTTCTGTCTAGGACGTTGTAGGTCATCTTGTTGTTGTCTTTGCCCCTGCTCATTGACACGTAAGGTTTAATTCCACCTTCGTCTACAATTGAGTCTACCCATGATTCAAACGCTTCAGTTTCTTTTGCTTTGCCTTTTAGGTCTTTCTTGGGATTGAAATCCGCTGGATCCATTCTCACTTGGTCCGTGTAACCTGGTTCAGACTGCATTTTCTTGTAGTCGTCGATGTATCTCTTGGCCAACTGCACTGCTATCTTCTTGTTTTTGATGTAGTCAGGTGTTGGTTTGAATGTTGCTGAATTTTCCTGTTCCATCTCATCTGCAACTCTACTAGCAAAATTTGCCACCCTGTCTTCCTCACCTGTTTTGGTCAACAGTCTTGATGCGATGTCTGACAGTATAGAACTCAACATGGTGTTCTTGTTTGTGAATTTTGTCACTTTCAACATCTTGTCTGCTGAATCGTCTTTCCTTAATACTAGTTTGCTGTCCGGATCATTAAGGAAACTCTGTACGACTGCTCCGTGATCTACCGGCGCTTGTACAGGTGCATCAATAGGCTCTGCATCTGGTTCTAATTCGTTCACTTGTTCTTCTTCTTTAGGTGCTTCTAGTTCACTCATTATCCTGTTGATAAGTGGTAGTGCGTCTTCAACTCTGTTGTCTAGATTTTTCATGGTGAACTTCTCTCTCAATTTGTTTACAGTTTCGTCGTCTAGTATTTGCTCTTCCGATGTTTTGAAATCTTTACTTGCGTTTTCGTAGTGTGATTGATTAGAAAGGTTCTTCATGTAACCTCTTAGATTCTCTAGTTTCAATTTAGTCTGCTCAATGATGTCACCAGCATTATCGTTCAATTGATCTTTGTTGGTCACGTATCTTGAGAATGAATTTAATTTTGCGATGTCTTCTGAAGTTGAAACGATGTGTTGTCCAAACTCGTCATGTGGTCTTCCACCGTTGGCAACGTGTCTCATCATTGCTCTCGCACCTGCTAGGTGTGTAAGTGGATACTTGAATCTCTCACCGTCTTCATTTTCAATGTACAGTGATTGTATCTGTCTTGATCTTGCACCCGGCACGGTTTCATCAACTTTGCCTTTGTGTCTGATTATCAATTTTGTCTTGTCTAGGTTCTCGTACGAACGTTTCGCAGTGCCTGTAAGTCCTTCGTGTAGTTCTTTTACAAGCCTTGCTAATTCTTCTTTATTTTTCTTTATTTGATCTGCATCTCCAGGACCCATAAGATTTTTAGATTGTTTTTTTATTTTTTCAATTTTGTTCATTATTTTAATTTTTTCTTGAGGTGACTTTGTTTCCTCAATACCGGCTAATTTAGTAATTCTTGCTAATTCTTCTGACATTTCATCAGTATTTACCGTTTTGTTCGTATCTGCAAGATTTTCGTAATCCTGCTTCGTTAGGTTGTTTTTAGTGATGTCTCTAACGTCAAACCTCATTTGATGCTCTACAGCGAAGTCTTTCAACTCCTTAAGGAACGCATACCATTCGTCTCTGCTGTCCTCATCAATCTTGCTTACTAGATCCCTGTTGTAGTACACTTTCATGTTCTCACCGTCTGCTAGGCTTATGCTAACACTACCAAAAGTGTCTGCATCTTCTTGGAATTCAAACTCAAAGAACACTGCACTGCTTGGATCGGCAGTAGCGGCGCCATTCTCATCACCTAATCTGATGTTTGAGAACTGTGACCTTATCTTGTTGAATAAATCTTCAGAGTTTTTAGGGTTCATATAGTGTATTTATTATCCTGTGAATGATCCAAATATGGGCATTGGTGTTATCTCGCTGGTTCTATCAGTCCATTTTTCGAATATTTTAGGATCAAAATCTGCTAACACCTTCATCATACGTGTCATTAACAAACAAGAACTTACAAGATCGTCATGCTGTCCCGGTTTAGCACTGTAACTCATGCCCGATGCAACGAAATCCTTTAACTCTGATATTAAAAGTTGTGAGTTGATCTTCATCTTGTCGTTCTCTATCAGTTCCTTAAATTTAGTGCAGGCGTCGATCTTGTGTTTTGCGGTAGTGTTGAATCCTCTCCTGAACTTACGTCTATGTCCTTTCCTGATGGGTTCAGATAAAAACATACCCTGTATGTTTTCCTCACCAATGTCCATTACCCGCATAAGTGCGGCTTCACCGATGGAGTTGTTTTCCATGCTGTAGAATATTTGTGGTGATGCAGTTGCATCCTTCTCCATTATGGTGTCATGAATGTGTTTGTTTATCCCTTGCAATATCCTCACTTGTTGATTCATTGGTGTCATGTTATGATGCCATTCACCCACCTGTTCGAAAGTAGGTAGTTCAAAAATCTGTATTGCGGCATAGTCGCCACCTGTACCCATGCTAGGGTCCAGTGACACGAGATACGTGTGACCCGGTGTTGGACGCTTGAACCAACGCACTTGCCCTGTGGTTTCCACTGGTGATGTGCCCTCCATGTCTGCTAATGTTAAACTCGAAATCAAGGTCTCGTCAAAGATCAAGAATTCACACTCGTGTTCCCTTCGAAATCTCTCCTCACCTATCCTGGCCTTTTCTGCATCCGCCCATGCTTGGTCTCTGTCTGGGTGTTCTGACCAGTGTGCCTTCATTGCGTAGAATCCGTTGGTACCTATCAGTTTATCATTGCCGTATTCGTCAAATCTCTTGTTGGCCTCTTTCCAAATCATAGCGAACTGATCTTCGTCACTGTTAGGTGTTGATGTTATCATACACTTACCACCTGTACTCAACGTTGGAGACAGTGAAGTCCAAAACTCTTTTGCCTTCTCTGGCGGTTGCACGAATGCGAACTCATCACAATATATTAATGTAAGTGACATACCCCGTCCTGTGTTCTCAGTTGTTGTGGTTGCCATTATCTTTGAACCGTTATCAAATTCTATGCTATTCCTGTTGTACTGTGTTACACCCGCCTTGATCCAACTGGGCAACATCTCGTATGCGTAACGCACCCTCGACATGATGTCTGATGCTCCTGCGTATTTGTGTGCGGCGATTAGTATCTGTGAATCTGGTCTGAACATGGCATACCATATAAGGAAACCAGAGGCACATGTGGTCTTACCAGTTTGCCTAGGCAACATGGCTATAGAGAATCTGTGATCGTTGTAGCTCTCTATCAGTCTTTCCTGGTATGGAAATGGTTGGAAAGGTATTGATCCTTTCACAGGATGCTGTATCTTCATGAACTGCTTCATAAAGTACAATGGTCCCGACTTTGGATCCATACATTTCTCAAGTTGTTCCACTTGGGTCTTGCTGTACTTGTGTTTCTTGTGCGCCTTCTTGATTTGGTCGCTATCTAGTGATACATACGCCATAGTGTAGTATTTAACGCTGTGATGTTGCTTTGAAAAGTATTACTTTGCTTCTTTGTCTTTGATGGCTTTTTTCATTGGTTCTTTCTTGTCGCCATCTTTGTCCATGTCTAAGAAGTCAGGTTTTGCCGCTTCTTGATATGCAGTTTTGAAACTTTCGTACTGTGTTCTAAGACTGTTAGCCAACTCTTCCTCTGTGATCTTGTCTTCTGCCGCCATTGGATTGTCTCCATTTGCAACTTTTGGATAAGTTTTCTTTTGTCTGTTTAAACCACCTGAGTGTTTGTTAACCAGGCTGTCTATGTCTTGAACTTTCTCTTCAGGTTCGTTTGCGAACGTTTCTTCTTTTTGCTCGTCTTCTGGATTTTTTATGATGTCTCTCATCCTAGCCATGTCCATGGAACCTGCCGCATCGTCTTGATCCATTTCTGGCTCAGCGTGTGAATCTGCTTCTGGTTCTGCACCAATCATTGCTGGATCAACCTGTTGCACACCTGCAAGTTTTAATATCTGCATCATCATTGATGCTTCTTGTGGAGTGTCAGTTGAAATCTGGATTGCTTCTTTAACAGTTTCTTTCTTTTCTTCTTTGCCTGCTTTTTTGTCATGGTATGCTTTTAGGCCCGCTGGCATCTTGCCTTCAACTGCTTCTTCAGTTCCGTTTATACTGTCCCAGAAACCTGCTAGGCTCTCACCATGTTTTTTAATGAATTCTTCTCTTGAAAGTTTCTCTGCCTCGTCGTGCAGGTAGTCTTTCATGCCACCTTCTGTGACTGCTTTTGGATTTGTCTTCTCAACGTTCTCCACTGCGTCTTTGACCAATTCAGGTCTTGATTCTGCTATTTCTTTTAATTTTGTTAACACGTCGATCATTTCCATAACTTATTTCCTTTTTGGGTCCGGGTGTGGGTTGGTTGGCTTAGAAAGCGGACTTGGTGTTCCTTTTTCTTCAATGTGACTCTGAACACCGGTCTCACCACCCTTTGGATGGTCCTTGTTCTCTTGTCTGTCTTTTAGTAATTCTTTTAATAGACCCATGTTTGCTTTTGTTGAATGGTAATCTTCTGCGTTAACTTTGGGTGCATCTTTGTATTCTATGTCGTGCAGTTTGTTTGCGTATTCTGATTTCTTTGCAACCTGCATGTCGTTCTGATATTCCTCAGTAGGCTCGTTTGGTTTCCTAACAACTATGTGTGTCGCTGGAATCCTTAGTAAGTCTGAAAGGTATTCATGCATCACTCTTGGAGACTCTGGATAATTTGTTGTCACATCAAAGATCGTCACTTGCTCGTTGCTTAAGGCAGGAAAATCAAGTGGTAGCGTCATGATTGGTGTAGTCTTACCTGCTGACATGCTGGCAAGATCAAATTTTTGCAGTGCTGTCTCCAGAGCATTTACATCAATGTCTTTCTTTGCCCCTGCGATCTTTATTTTATAGTCATATGACTTAGTTGATTCTGTTAGGTAGTCTTTAAACGTGCTCATATGCAATATTTAGTCTTTTTTAAGTAGTTTCTTCATTAATTCGTTACGATCTGATATGACGAATCCGTCGCTTTCTTCCACTGGACCACCGTCTTTGTTGCCCTGATCTAACTTCTGCTTTTTAAGTTGTAATTCAATCATTTTAAGTTTCTTGTCGATCTTGCCGCTTTTGGCGTCTATGGCGTTCCTTAGGAAATTTCCTGCAACTTCAAATATCCTTCCAGAATACCGTGAATCAACGTTCATACCGAGATCCATTAGATTCTTGTAACTCTCTTCCGCTTCTATGGCCAGTTTGTCCAACTCTAGGTCTGACAGTTCGCCCAACCCTTTTACCTGTGGCAGTGCGGCCGCAACCTTGTCAAATTCCGCATAACTTTTCTGCAGATTCTTCTGTGTCTGTGGATCTAAGTTCTTGGCGGATGCGTGTTGCCCGTTTGCCTCCTTGATCTTCTTGTCTTTTTCCTTCTTGTCTACCTCTTTGAATGCTTCTTTGACATTTGGTAAATTGAGGATGTCTTCCAGTTTCTTTGTCATTGCTCTATTTACTTACGTTTGCCGTTGTGGAACAACTGTTCTTCTGACACCACCCTGAACTTGATCCGTCTCTGTTTGGCGTAGGCGTTGGCGGCCTCCCATTTGGCCATGTTTATCACCACCTGTTTTTTCTTGGCCATGCTCTTGCCCGCGGCCTCCATTGTAGTCTGGCTCATGGGTTTGACTTCCACCATCTCTGCGTGTTTCCTTCCTTCCTTGTCTTGGTACACTATGAAGAAGTCTGGCACGTACACTGTGTACTTGCCCGTGAATGGATGCCTGTAAGGAATCTTGATTGACTCCGAAGCCCATTGATACACGTTTGGATGTTCGTCACACAGTCTCATGAATGAGTGTTCCCAACTGGATCTGTATGTTGGAGTTTTGGTGCCCACGTACTTCTCCGCGTTTTTGGGGGAGAACTTGCCCCTAGCAAATCTCGGTAGCATTAGTCTATGATGTTTCTAGATACCGTCTCTTTGGTGGCCAGTGTCTTCCTCACACCCAGCCTACTTGACTTGTATCTGTTGGCGTTTAATATTATGGTTATCAGTTCAGACAACAGTGCTGGTGTGGCGTATGTCAACTGATCCAGTATCTGTTGTGGTTTGATGTTGTCTATCTTGGCCTGTGACAGTATGGCGTATGCCGTGGACTCGGCCGCGGTCCTTGAGAAATTCCTTTTAACGAAGAATGCGATTGTACTATCATATTCACCCACGTTGAATTCGTAGTCTGTTTCGTACGGAGTTGTGGTCAGTTTGTCCACGGTCTTCTGTAACTCGTCCTTGTCCTTTGGTGGTAGGTTAGTGTAGAATTCAGCCATTATATCGTTGCTTTCTCCGTTGCTATCTCAACATCCTGTGTCTGTCTTTCGATTTTTATGTATCCTTCAGTGACCAGTTTCCTCACATCTGTGATTGCCTTGCTGGTGTACACATTTTTTATGTTGTCAGCGGATGCTTCATATTCAAGATTGGATTGTGCTATCGTGAGTCCCTTACGTGAACCAATGTCTCTGAAGTATATGGCGGCCGCTATCTCATCTCTGACATTCGCATCATTGGACACTAAATTAAATGATTCGTCTGCACCCAGGAAGTTCACAGTGTCCACCGTGGAATTTGTTATGACTGTGTTGTTGGCCTGATCATTGTTGTCCGCGGTACCCCTCGCTGATGCCAATGCTGAAGCACCCACTATGGCCGCCGCACCCACACTGAACTGTGCAACTGGGTTGGTTATCGAGCCCGCTTGTTTTCCAACTTCTAGTATTCCATCCTTGGCAATGCCTTTCAGTTCCTCTTTAACTGCTGATTTCTTGATCTTCTTGGCGTTGTTGTAGGTGTTTGAAGCACCAAGGATCGCACCTAGGATGTTTCCTGATTGCACATTCCTGATCACCGAACCTATGCCGTCTACTACACCTCCAGGGCCAAATATACTGTTAGTACCACCACCTAACACCGTCAGTGGGCTAGGAGAATTGTCATAGTTGATCGTTGCGAAACCTGGAACATTATTCCTATTGATTATGCCTGATTTGTATATAACTGTTTCGTATAGGATCTGCATGGTGTTGTTCATTACTCCTGCACCATCGGCCTGATCCAGATTGTCATGTGAGAATGAACCTATCACAGGATTGACCAGTGTCATTGATGTGAAACGTTTCTTGTGTAACACGAATATCTCTATGCCTTTCAAATATGGCTTCTGTCTCTGTCTCGGTGTGTCCATACCAAACTTGGTGGTCTGTCTCGCATCGCCAAAATTATAGTAATCATCCTTTGTGTTCGATATTGTTAGGTCCGAGTTCATGCCTATGCTGTCCGCAATATTGTACTCGTAGTACTTCTTCCAGAATGCGTTCACGGTGTCTGCATGGTCATCGTGGAATGTGATGTTGACAGGTTCGTACGCTATCCTGGTTCCCGCATACATCTTCTTGTTGTACTGTGTCTTCTCCTCGTAGCTCATGTTGTACTTGGGCAGGTCGCACTGCTTGACCAACATGTTCAGTTGATATCTCTCGTTGGCGTTGAAGCCATCAACGAACAGGGTCTCATCGGTGTTGAAAACCACGTGGAACAGGAACTTCTGTTTTGGCATCAACTTGTAGTTGTCGTCTATGTACAATCTAGATGCATGTTGGTAGTCTTTCATACCCGGTAATCCGTCTTGGAAACCTTTAAGGAAGTTGTTTATGCTTGGCATACTCGTATTTATGGCCACAAAAAAAGCGCCTATAAAGACGCTTTTGATGTTATAATTGCTTACTTAATTTTTTTGTATTACTGTCCACCACCTGTACTTAGAGTACCGATCGTTCTAGATACCGCTGTTCCAATTCCTGTTCCTGTTGGGGTTTGGATCGCGTTGTCGTATCTGATCGACATTGTGATAGTTGCTGGATCTGATGTTGCGTATGCCAACGTGTTGTAGTTCACGTTCTCAACGTATGCACCGTATAATTCAAATGTTTCTAACACATTTGGTGCACTTGCTCCGTTACCACCGTCTAACATCTCAATTCTAGTTGTGAATTTGTAGTCAATACCTGATGCCGCACTCGACTGTTCAAAGAAGTCGAACTGCTTCTGAATCTGTTCACCAACTAGTTTGGTAACTGAGTTGTTTACATCATCTCTCAATGTGATTGTGATTGGATCCCAAGTGTGTTTACCTGCAACATAAACTTTTGAGTTGTACACATCCAGTGTCACGTTGTCAAAAGTCAAATTGGGTCTTGTGATATCAATAACTTGTTTTGTAAGTTCTGATCTCGGTGTTGATACTCCAAAATTCTCCAGGATCGCTCTGAAACGATACTGTAGTTTTGGCATCAATAAACCCTGTGATGCTGAACTCTGATCGTTTGCTAGTGGTACTGTAAATTTTGATAAAGTTGATATTGCCATCTGTTTCTCCTATTTATTCAAAATTAGTTCCCTAACTTTGCAATTTCTCCTGTGTTTTTGATTCTCAACGGTATGTAGATGAATTCAACTGACTTGATCGGCTCAATTGCTATATCCACGTACAGTTCGTTCCTGTCAATCCTTGTAGGTGTGTTGTTCGTGTCATCACAAACTACTAGGAAGTCATACAATGCTCTCTGACCCGTCAACTCCAACAAGAATGATTCTATTGCACCCTTGATCTCGTTCCTAGTCAATTCATCATTTGGTTCAAAGATGAATGGTTTAGCGATTGCATCCAGTTGTGTTCTTAGATACACTGCCAATCTTGAAACGTTGATCCTGTCCAATGCAGAACTTGCCGATGTCTTAGTCAAGTTACCGAAGTTCACGATCCCTGCTCCTGAGAAGAAAGTGATTGGATTCACTTTGACCTCATGCATTGAATCTCTCACTGACTCCGTAACAGATATTGTTTGGAATTCTCCAGACGCTGTGTCGATGTAACCAACTGATGTGGCGTTGTCAACGATACCTCTTCTTGTTCCTGATGGTGCGAACCATGGGAAAGCGATGTTGTCGTTGTTGGCCAGTGTCCTCAACATCATGTGTGATGGTGGAACAACAATTGATTTACCTGTGTTGTCTGTTGTTTGACCAGATGGATAAAACACACCCAAGTAATCACTTGAACTCACTAGGCCGTCTTCACCATTGTCAAGTGCTGACGCTGTGTTGTTTGCCCAGTTCTGTATCGCAGTTGACGTACCTTCTAATCTAAATGGTGTATCACCTACTACAAACGCTGTGTTGTTTCTGTCTGTGTTTAAGTTGATCATGTTTGACATCAACTCTGGGTAACCAGGACAAGCAATTACGTTGAAGCCTCTTTGGTCTTCTCTGATTGCTTGGTTGGTGTCTATTTCTGATTTAAGTTGTTCAACGATCACTTTTCTCTGTGCTTTTCTTCCGAAACTTCCAGAACCGTCTGCGTTGTTGCTAGATTTAGTAACCCATCTGTCAGGGAAGTAAGTTGATACACTCTCGTTACTTGCTCTGATGTTACCTAAACCAGTTGAACCGCTTCCTGGATATTTCGTAGTAGTGATGTAACTGTTCTTGTATTCCTTGACGTTGTAACCAGATCTTCTAGTGTTCCATAACATGATACCTTGTGGGTAGTTGTCTGGATTTGGAGCATCTGGATCTAGGAAACCATCGCTCAATAAATCTTTGATTGAGCTGGCTGTACCCGCACCGCCTGTTGACAATGAATCCGCCTTGTCTGCCGTTGTGTGATATCTAGCATCCGCAAACACGATACCGTCTTCTGTGGTTTGGTCTGCTTTGTCAACCAGTTCCCAAGCCGCGCCTGAAGTGGTCACTGCCACTTGGTTCGCTGTGTTTGTAGAACTTAAAGTTGCTGATGTGTTGTATTTGTAAAGTTTTGGATAGTTCTCAAGGTCACTTGTGTCGATCCATAAGTCGTTAGTCACAAGTGCAGTACCATCTGACTGTGTGGTTGGTGCTGTTGCACTGAACTGTGGACCATTTGGATCTGTGCTTGAGTATGCTGTTGCATAACCAACCCAAGTCGTACCGTTGTGTGCCATGATGTCTGCTTCGTCTGTCGCAGTGTGGTACCATAATGTGCCGTCTGCTGGCTCATTGCTTGGAGCACTTGTAGAAGCAGTGTAACTTAGTCTCTTCCAATTACTTGCCATGATACCTGTGTTAGCACTTGAGTCAATGCTGTCACCTGTTGGTAAGTCATACAAGTTGTCGATCAAAGTAGAACTGTTGGCTGTGTATGTTCCATAACTGTGTGCTGTAGTTGAACTGAAACCTGCGTCTGCTAACGGTGTTCCTGATGTGTCGAACATTCTGAACTCACCACCCAGTGCGTGTGTCATCTGGATAGCGCCTGTTGATAGTTTAGTTGCAGAAACGTTTGTCAAACCTGCCGCACTCACCGCCGCCACAAATGCATCTGCATCTGTACCACCCAGTGTTACTGTGACTGCTGAACTCAACGCTTCTTGGTTCTTAACTGATTCCTGTATCGAGAAAGTCTCTGAACTTGTGAAAGTTGGAGATGTGCTGTTACTTGTGATAGTTGTAGCACCACCTTCATATCTGAACAGTTGGAAGTCACCAACGTTTGGAGTTGCATCACTGGCATCTCCCGCTGTCATTGACTCTTCAGTCACGTTGTACTGTGCGTACACTGTGCCTGTGCTCAATGCAGTTCCACCGTTCGCCGCGTCTAGGTTGTAGATCGCAGAGTGGTGGTTAGCATAAAGTGGACTAGCAACTTGAGAGAAACTAGCACTTGATGAACTATAAAGTTTTGTCACCAAAGACGCACCTGAGTTTGCAGAAGTTGTCTTGAACCAAACTGAACCGTTGGGTCTGTTCTCGTCTGCTGTCTTCCAAGTAGGTCTGTTAGTGTGTTTGTCTTGTAGGAATTTAGGACCATTGTTGACACCTGCTGTGATTCCAAGGTCTGCTAACAGTGTTCCATTTCCTTCTTCGAATCTGATAGTGCCCGCACCACCCGTTGAATCACCTAGTGCTTTACCGTTATGGAATATTTCTAGGTTACCTGTTGTGCTGTTCACACTTGCTGTCACGTTAGTAACATTTGATCCGATCACTGATGCAACGTTTGAAAGTGTCGTACCACTTGTTGTGATTGTAACACCGTTCATGATCATTGTGTGTCCACTAGTCACTGTGGTTCCTGAAGCGACTGACACAACTGGTAGAGATGTTGACCATGCTTCTGATCCAACCTGTACCCAAGTGTTACTTGCTGTCTTCTTGTAGATCTTGTTGGTAACGTGTGTTGTGTTGATTGCGTAATCACCTATTACACCTATTGAAGTTTTTGGTGCACCAGTTGAGACACCGTCAACTAGGTCACTTGTTGAAGTGATAAGTGTTGGAGTAATTGTTGTGAATGATTGATTAGTTTTTGACCATTCAAATAAACCGTAACTGCTTGATGCAAGGTCAAACCAGTATGTGCCATCTGTTGGTGCCGCTGTTGGTGCCGTAGCACTTCCAACTAAATCTGCTGTGTCCACGTTCGCTCTTAGGACGTATGCTCTGTTGGCAACTCCTAGGAAACTGTAGGCCGCTTGTAAGCCATATTCATTTAACTCATAACCGTTCAATGAATTTCCTGATGCGTCTGTGTAGAATTTTGGATCTCCAAAAGTCTCTGTTAATTCTCTCTGTGACGAGATCAAATAAGCGGTGTTGGCGTTGGCAGTAGTTGTTCCTACAGCAGTCCCGTCTCCGGCCCCATTTGACTTGTCCTGTGATGATGCTACTATGAATAGTGGTGTTGTACCCGCATCTGATGGTACGTAGAAACTTTCGTTAATTACTGAAACCTCTACTCCTGGTGATGTTAATGCCATTTTTCGTATTCTCCTTGCAAGTTACGTATATACTAGAGTTATTTATTCAATCGTATGGTTTTAGCGACATAATTTACCGTTTTCGAGGTGCCTATATAGGCGACGTAAATACACACATGCAGTACAAAGACAGACCGTTGTGTACGGAGTGCAAGACTAAACCTAGGGCCTACGCCTACCAGAGATATGGTCGGGTGTATTGGCGTAGTCGGTGCGACACCTGTATCAGGAAACGGGCCGGCAAGCGTGTGGGAGGTGTGACAGCACTACAAAGATCCGGATACAAGAAACACCGGAAATGTGAATTATGTGGATTCAAAGCACAGGATAAATCACAACTGGATGTGCTGTTCGTTGATGGTGATCTGAGGAATACTGCTACTACAAACTTAAAAACTGTTTGCGCCAATTGCCAAAGGCTGGGCAGTACCCGTAGATTGGGTTGGCGTGTCGGTGATCTTGTCGCTGACGATTAGGTCGTCGATCTTGGCGTATAATTCTTCCTTTGTACCATTGTTTTCAATAACGAAATCAAACTCTTCCTTTGCCCAAGCGTATTCTGAACTGTGTATGTCTTTTGGTTCTATGTTGCCCTCTGTGTAATCAACGAACCAGTCGGGATCTTGTCCTCTTTTTACTAGTATGATCTTACCACCACGTTCTCTGATCTGTTTCACTTCATTAGGAAATCTTACATCTGCAATTACTGTTTTTTGGCCTTTATATCTGCCTATACAACTGTCCACCCAAATGCCGTCGTACATCTGGCCACGCATGACTTCGGTGCCGAAGTACTGCAACACCCATCTTGGGGTCGTGGGTTTGCCAAATTTCTCACTCCAGAACGCATCTGGCTGTTCTCTCCATTGCCTGCTGGCGTCAGTGTCGCCCTCTAATAAATTTCTATCCCAATTGAACATGGCGGCCACGGCATCTTTGAGACTCTTGGCGAAACTGTCTTTTTGATATCCGTGTTGTTCTACCAGCCTGTCAGACACAGTGCCTTTGCCAGAACCTATTAAACCTACTACACCTATCAGCATAAGGTTTATTATACTATTTTTTTAGACGTTTTTCAATCTCTTTGATTGCTTTTCTCACAGACCTCAATATTGATGCTCTCAAGGTCTTCTTGCGTTCTTTCAACGCCTTTATGCTCATGATTTCCAACTCCTCTACCAACTTTTCCAGTTCATCCAGCGAGAGGTCAGAGTATTTCTTGTAATTGGATTTTTTCATTGCAGGGTATTTAAATGGAAATCTTGGTCAATTAACCAATAACAAAACTGTGTGGTGTTCCACCTTCTTGGAAATTGCCTATCTCGGATTCCAGTCTTTCCATCTCGGCCTGTCCTTCGTTCTTTAGTGCATCGCCGTTCAGTGTGGTACCACCCTGTGGACCTGCTATGGTGTTGAATTTACCTCTGGCTTCTCCCAGCATCACTTTTGATACTGCAAGTGTGTAATCTCTGATCCATGGTTTTGAATAGATGTCCTTGAACAGTGTGATGTCAGGTCTGTAGTTGTCCGTGTGCATCAGTACGGTCTCGTCGTCCGCTCTTGGTCTTTGGGTGATAGTTAATTTTTTAGTTGCCACGTCAAAATGGAACTGTATGAAACTACCAAACATCTTGCCAACCAGTTCCTGGTATGATGCGAAAGCGTAGTAAGTTGCCAGTCCACCTGTTGCACCTGCTCTCAATAAGTAGGTATTTGTGTATGCCAAGTTGAATGGTTCAAACAATGTACCACCCTCTCCGCCTTCGGTTCTTGAACCCACTGTCCTCCTGTTAAGATTCCTTACATTGATAATTTCATCAGGCAGTATGTAGGTGTTCTGATTCTTTTTCAGTTCAAGGAAAGCATATGATTCTTCCACAGCATTTGATGATCTCTGTCTGAATTTGTTCACAGCCCTTTCCAGTGCCGTTTGGTAGTGTTTTGGGTCTAATTCCACGTCAATCATCCCGTCACCGAGATTGTTCTTGACGTAATCGAAAATTTCCTGTTGTCCTGTTTGTAGTTCTGACATACTCATATTTATAGTCATTGCCTGTGCAATAAATATGTATGATATGCCAAGATTATCCATTTTTAAGCCTGAAAAGGGCAACGACTACAAGTTCTTCGATCGCAACATCAAGGAGATGTTCACCGTGGGTGGCACAGACTTACACCTACACAAATATCTAGGACCCTACGATCAGGGAGACACAAACAAAGACGGACCTGCGAGTCCCAGCCAACCCAGGGTGACAGGAAGTGACCTAAACGAGACCACAATACAAGATTTGCTATTTTTAGAAAACAGAGACAGGAAATATTCTAGTGATGTGTACACAGTCAGAGGAATATACAATGTGCAAGATGCAGATTTCAACCTATCGCAGTTTGGCATGTTCTTACAGAATGACACACTATTCCTTACAGTGCATTTGAATGATATCGTGGAAAGGATTGGCAGGAAACCAATGAGTGGCGATGTGATAGAATTCCCACATATGAAGGAAGATTATTCTCTGGATGAAAGTGTGCCAATCGCACTGAAAAGATACTACGTGGTAGAAGATGTGAACAGGGCCG
>Ga0255766_10000353_pt1 | contig 40970 bp, 37 predicted proteins | sample 071ome_23_FD_179966 | JGI IMG/M metagenome (GOLD analysis project Ga0255766, IMG submission 179966) | Coastal salt marsh microbial communities from the Groves Creek Marsh, Skidaway Island, Georgia - 071403BT metaG (version 2) | ecosystem: Environmental > Aquatic > Marine > Intertidal zone >...
TGGGGCTGGAGAAGGTCCCAAGGGTTGGGCTGTTCGCCCATTAAAGTGGCACGCGAGCTGGGTTCAGAACGTCGTGAGACAGTTCGGTCTCTATCTGTAGTGGGCGTTAGAAATTTGCGTGGATCTGACTCTAGTACGAGAGGACCGAGTTGGACCGATCTCTGGTGCATCTGTTGTTCCGCCAGGAGCATCGCAGAGTAGCTATATCGGGAACGGATAAGCACTGAAAGCATATAAGTGCGAAACCAACCACAAGATGAGATTTCTTTTAAGGGTCGTAGAAGACGACTACGTTGATAGGTCACAGGTGTAAAGGCAGTAATGTCATAGCCGAGTGATACTAATTACCCGTAGGTCTATCGTAAACCTTTTCTTAATTGTATTACTTATTATTTTCAATATGTTAACATATTTGGATTTTTTTAAAATCCCTTCCCTAGTGGAAGTAAAATTTGGGTGGTTATAGCATTGGTGCACACCTCTTACCATTTCGAACAGAGAAGTTAAGACCAATAGCGCAGATGGTACTGCCATCTTGGTGGAAGAGTATGTCACTGCCCTCCTCGAATCCCAGTCGTTTACGGCTGGGATTTTTTTATTACCATAATTAATCTTTCTGAATCTGGATGGAATTTTTCTAAGTTATAATTTCCAAAAACCTCTATAATTTCCAGAGGTAATTCCTTTAAATAATCTTTAAAGTTTTTTAGTTCTAAACACATAACATTTTCCTTAAATGAATATTCATTTTTGTGGTAAGTAAAATCAATTTTTTTATACAAAATTTGATTTTTAATAAATCTTTTAAGATTGAAAGTAATGTTATCTACTTTTTTTATTTCTTCTTTAACAATATTCTTTTTAACATGTAATATGTTTAGAAAATCTAGTACTAATAATCCGTTAATGTTTAATGATTCTGAAATACGCTGAAAAACTTTTGTGTTGTAGTTGTGATCTATATACCCAAAACTTGTAAATAAATTAAAAACAACATCAAAAGAGTCGTTGTATGACTTATCCATTTCCTTCTTAATGAACTTTAAATTTTTTATATTATTTTTTTTTGCTTCTCGTATATTGTTTTCTGAACTATCGAAACCAGAAACAATCATTCCTTTTTTGTTGAGAAATATTGAATGTCTTCCTCTTCCACAAGCTAAATCTAGAACTTTAGAGTTTTTTTTAATTTTTAATTTATCAATTAAATTTTCAATAAATAATTCAGCTTCTTTATGATCCCTGTTTTTATATAGTATATGATAAAATTTAGTATCAAACCAATTCATTACTTCTTAATAATTGGTATTTGATATATTACTGAGTATGTTATTCCTGTTCCAAAATTATTGTTCTCAGTTACTTTATTAAATCCAGGAATGAAAAGATTTGTAAAATTTTCCGGTATATCCTGCTTCAACATTCTATTTAGTCTTAAGCTCAATCCCATAAATAAATTATTCTTTATTTCTGAATTAAAGCCTACTACGAATTCTATCCAACTTGATTTTAGATTGTCAAACTCTTTATATTCTAATATTCTCTGATCATTCCAGAATCTATCCTTGTTGTAAATAGAATAATCAATTAACTCATTTTTAAATAAACTTTGTGAATATCTTAATCCAACATAAATCTCGTTATTTAAACCAGGCAAGTTATTGTATAAGTTATAGTTAAATCCTGTTTTTATATATGAACCTGATAGTTTTGAATTTATATTTTCTGTTTCAATTGTTTTTTGATCATTTCCTAATTCAGCTACAATAAATAGCCTCTCTTTGATTTTAATATCACCATATAGTGACAAGCCACTATATTCCTCTGTTAACATTCTTATTTGTTTAGATAAATCAATTCCAGCTCTAATACCATATTTATTTTTTACATAAATCGTATCACTCTCAGATTGCGATGACATACTAAATAAAAAAAGTAAGGATAATATGTTAATGATGAATTTCAATATGTTTAGCAGTTTCAGAATTAATATTTTGATTATTTATTTTAAATGATTTTATCCAATTGTTCTGATCACTTTCTATAATTAAATCATTTAAATCAAAATTCATAATAAAACCACATCCAACAGAGATATATATTGGATTCCTATTGTAGTTTATAAAAATATTGTCTGAGTTAGAATCTGAATTTGATGAATTTATAGTAAAAATAAATTTTGAAGTATCTGTTGTGTGATCTAAAGGAATTGAAATAGAGTCTGTTTCACTAAAAAAAAGAGTTTCCTCAGAATTATCTGATGAAATTTGAAGGTTCTTTACGTTTTTTGGTTGCTTATTGTCTTGATCATAAAATCTAATTATCATTTTAGGTGTATCCTGATAAGAATCTAAACAAATATCATCAGGTTCACACGCAAATGAAATTAAAATAAATAGAATAAATAATCTATTAAGATTCACTTTGTTAAAAATACAATTTCATTTTAAGATTTAATATTTTTTAATTTACTTTAGTTGAGTTAAACAATTACTATTATCAAATGAAAAAGATCCTTATACTAATAATATCTATTTTTTTCTTTTTTCCAATTTATTCACAAAAGAAAAAAACAAATACATATGATTTGAATTCCTCTCAATTATCAGGTTTAAAATTTAGATCTATTGGACCCGCATTTATGTCTGGAAGAATTGCAGATATTGCAATTAATCCTGAAAATGAGAATGAATGGTATGTTGCTGTAGGCTCTGGAGGTGTTTGGAAAACAACCAATTCGGGTACAACATGGTCTCCTATTGCTGATAATCAGTCCTTCTATTCTACTGGTTGTATCACTATTGACCCACATAATACCTCTAGAATTTGGTTAGGAACTGGTGAAAATGTTGGCGGTAGACATGTTGGTATAGGTGATGGAGTTTATTTGAGTCAAAATGGAGGTCAAACTTGGAAAAATATGGGACTTAGAAAGTCTGAACACATTTCAAAAATTATTGTGAGTCCCGATGATCCAAACACTGTATTTGTTGCATCACAAGGCCCTTTATGGTCACCTGGTGGAGATAGGGGTTTGTTTAAGACAACTGATGGAGGTAAAACATGGAAAAATGTATTAGAAATTAATGAGTGGACTGGAGTTACTGATTTGGTAATTGATCATGAGAATTCAAATATTTTATATGCTGCTACATGGCAAAAACATAGAAATGTTGCAGCTCACATGGGAGGTGGACCTGGAACATCATTATATAAGTCAGTTGACAATGGTGAAACTTGGTTTAAAATTAACACTGGTCTACCAAATTCAAATCTTGGTAAAATAGGCCTTGCTATATCACCTTTTGATAGCTCAATACTATATGCCGCTGTAGAAACTGACCGAAGAAAAGGTGGTGTATATAAAACAACTAATTCTGGAGGAAGTTGGAAAAAAATGTCGGATACAGTTTCTGGTGCTACAGGTCCTCATTATTATCAGGAGCTTGTTGCATCACCTCATTATTTTGATAAAATCTATTTGATGGATGTTAGAGTTCAGGTTTCTGATAATGGAGGAAAGGATTTTTACAGAATGACTGAGACTGAAAAGCACTCAGATAATCATTCTTTAACATTTAAGAAAAGTGATCCAAACTACCTCTTAATTGGTACTGATGGAGGTATATATGAATCTTTTGATAACACAAAATCTTGGAAGTATGTATCCAATCTACCATTAACTCAATTTTATAAAGTTGCAGTTGATGATGCCTTACCTTTTTATAATGTTTTTGGTGGTACTCAAGATAATAATACTCAAGGGGGCCCAAGCAGAACACTAAAGCGTTCTGGTATTATGAATTCAGATTGGTTTGTTTTACTAGGTGGAGATGGACACCAACCAGCAACTGAACCCGGAAACCCAAATGTAGTATATGCTCAATCTCAGCAAGGGGAAATTCATAGAATTGATAGAACAAATGGTGAGGCTACTTATATTAAGCCTCAAAATGAAGTTGGAGATGATTATGAGAGATTTAATTGGGACTCACCAATATTAGTCAGCCCTCATGATCCAAAAACTATATTCTTTGCATCTCAAAGGGTTTGGAAATCTGATAATAGAGGAGATGATTGGACCCCAATATCAAATGATTTAACTCTAAATCAAGAAAGACTGTCGTTGCCAATCATGGGTAAAGTTCAAAGCTGGGATAATCCTTGGGATGTTTATGCAATGTCAACTTATAATACTATTACTTCTCTTTCTCAATCTCCTGCTGATGAAAATATTATTTACGCTGGTACTGACGATGGAATTATTCAATATACAAGAGATGGTGGATTAAATTGGAGTAGAGTTAATGTGGAAAAACTTCCAGGTGTTCCAAAAGGTTCTTTTGTTAATGATATTAAAGCAGATCATTTTAATAAGGATGTTGCTTATGCTGTTTTAGATAATCACAAATTTGGTGATTTTAAACCTTATGTTTATAAGACTATTGATGGTGGTAAGAGTTGGTCTAAAATTACTAATGGCATTCCTGATAATCATATTGTATGGAGATTAGTACAGGATCATGTTGACAAGAATTTACTATTCCTTGGGACTGAGTATGGTGTATTTGTTTCAATAAATGGTGGTTCAAACTGGGTCAAGTTTTCAAATGGTATTCCTACAATTTCAATTAGAGATCTTGCAATTCAAAAAAGAGAAAATGATCTAGTAGCTGCAACTTTTGGTAGAGGATTTTACATTATGGATGATTATTCTTCACTTAGATTTTTATCTCCTCAATCTCTAAAAAATAATCTAGTTTTTTCACCAAGAAAGGCATTACAGTATACGCCACAAAGATCTGGATCTTCCTCACAAGGTGGTAATACCTTTTATGCTAAAAATCCTGATTATGGTGCCTTATTGACTTTTTATATTTCTGATGATCTTCAAACCAAGAAACAAAAGAGAAGAATGAAAGAAAAAGTATTAGATAAATCAGATTCTGATATTCCATTTCCAGGTTGGGAAAATCTTGATGAAGAACTAAAGGAAGAGAAACCAAAAGTCTTGATTGATATTTATAATTCTGAAAATGTATTTATGGATAGATTAGTTGCACCATATAAAAAAGGATTTAATAGAATTGCTTGGAATTTAACTAAAAGATTAAATAATCACCTTAGTTCAGGATCTTCAAGAGGAGGTTATGTACCTAGTCTTAGAGTTAGTCCAGGGAAATACTCATTTAATGTTTTTATTGATTTTAATGGAGATGTCAGTAAAATTGGAAGCAAATATTTTAATGTTGAGAGAATTAGGTCAGGTGATTTGGTTAACCCTAATTCAAATAATATAGATGAGTTTTTGGTTGATCTTGAGAATACATTTAAAGAATTAACGTTGATCAATCATAAATTTTCAAAAGCAAAGAATAATATGAATGCTATTAATTCAATGATTCTTAAATCTTCGAATTATGAATCTTTTAGAGCTATTTCAAAAGACATTGTAGATGCAATTTTCGATCTTGATGTATATGTTTCAGGAAATAAATCTAAAAAAGACGTTATGGAAAAAGATTTTCAAACAATTAGTGCAAGACTACAGGTCGCTTCAAGAGGTGTTGGTAATTCTTATGGTCCTACAACTATGCATATGAAAAGTTTAGAAAAAGCAAAGTTAATGCTTCAAAATTTCACAAATGAGTTAGATAAAATTGAAAAAAATATATCTAAACTTAGAAATCAATTAGAATCTAATTTGGAAGTTTTAATTTTAGACTGATAATAATCTTCAATTAATAAATTAACAACCATGTTGTACGATCTTATTCCGTATACTTGGTTGTTTTTTTTTAAAAAAATATCATATAATTTTTTAATGTATGGTTCAATAGGATTTTTATATTTTAAATTAAATTTTCTTTTTTCTTCAATGTTTTCTATAACGCCTTTATTGATTTCACTTAGTTTGAGCTTTAAATAATCACTATCCGAATATTGAAGTTCTGAAATGATATACTGTAAAGCTAAAAGGCTGCCAGAGTATTTAATAAAATTATTCTTGTTAGATATTGTTGACTTTATTGCATAGTAGTTAGCTTCACTTTCACTTGAATAACCTATTTGATGTGCAATTTCGTGAGAAATTGTTGTAGGTAATGAAATTACAGGAATATTGTAGTTTATATTAGATTCTAAGGTAATTGGATTAATATATCCAGTAAATCCGAGATATGAAATAATTTCAGAGAAATATGATTTATTTACTTTGAAATCTTTGAATTGGGTATTGCGAGTAAAATAACTTGTACACATTTCACTTATTTCATTAAAAGTTAAATTAGTCTCTACAGTTTTGTTTTTTGACTTTGTTATTTGTAAATGATATTGGTTCGTTTTTTTAAGGTAGTAATCTAAAGTTTCCTTTAAATCAGAGCTGTTGTAATCAAGTGTAGTTTGTTTGCTGTTGATTGGGTACTGATAATTGAAACCCCAACTCCAATAAAATGAATTATATATAACCATAACAAAAAGAATTAATCTTAATATATAATCCCTTCTTCTAAGTTTGTTTCTTTTTATTAAAAAATAAAAAAATATGAATAACAATATTAGATAAAACAAATCACCAAAATTGAGAGATGATATTTTGGTTATTGTAGATAATAAGTTATACCATACATCATATAAGGTTCTATATATGGGATTAAATTCACCAATATGGCTGTTAACTAAAAAAAAAGTAAGTGTGAATAAAAAGATTACTTTAATTATAAATAATCTTCTTAAAACTTTAATCATTATTGTTGACTTACTATTTCAACCTCAAAAATTAAATTTGATTTTGCAGGTATTCCTCTTGATTCTGTCTCTCCATAAGCAAGGTAGTAAGGCAGAAAAAGTGTTGCTTTATCGCCAACGCTCAAAAGTTTTAATCCTTCTTTAAATCCACTAATCATCATGTCCTTAGGTCCAACTCTTGCTTCAATTGGATTATATCCTCCAGAGCTCTTTCTTTGAGCATTAACTTTATTATATGCTTCAGCAACTTTTAAAATTGATGTGTCAAGAAGAGTTCCATCTTCAAAATAGACTGCATAGTGTGTTAAAATTGTTTTTTGCTCATCAACTTTTTCTCCATTACCTTTTTCGTTTATGAAATATTTTAAGCCTGTTTCGGTCTCTTTTGAATCCTTTTTTAGTTTAGCATGAGTTGTAGAAACGTCATCTTTGAGTTTTTTGAATTTTTTTTCCTCATCCTTTTTTCTTTGCTCTTCCTCTTTAAAGTGATTTGAAAATATTTTGGATGCATTAAATTTTTCAGCTCCTTTGCCGTTTCTTTCAATAGAAATACTTAGTATTGAGTCGCCTTGTTCAATGGTATCAACTATATCTTGGCCTGTAACAACTTTTCCAAAAACAGTGTGAAGTCCATCTAGCCAAGGTGTTTCTTTATGAGTTATGAAAAATTGACTTCCATTTGTTCCTGGCCCCGCATTAGCCATTGATAATATTCCAGCAGAATCATGTTTTAATTCTTCAACAATTTCATCTTTGAACGAATATCCTGGCGAACCTGATCCAGTACCTGTTGGATCGCCTCCTTGAATCATGAAATCAGAAATAACTCTGTGGAAGGTAATTCCATTATAGTATTTCTTGTTTTTGTATTCATCTGAAACTTCTTTATTTGATCCTTCACTTAGTGATACAAAATTTGCAACAGTAACTGGTGTTTGTTGAAAATACAGTTCAGTTTTTATTGTTCCCTTGTTTGTGTCTATCAATGCAAACATTGTTGAGTTATCTTTTTTTTGTGACATATTACATGAAATGTTAAGTGTTAATATTGTTAATAGTAAAAATTTAATTCTCATAATTTTAAACTTGAAATTCTTTTATTTTTTCTTTGAATAATTCTATTGCTTCTTTAATAGAACCAATAAATTTTCCACCAGCTGCATTTATGTGACCTCCTCCCTGGAAATATTGTTCTGCGAATTTATTACATGGGAAATCTATTTTTGATCTGAAAGATATTTTAATTAAATCCTCCTGATCAATATCTTCAATAAAAATTGCAGTAAAATTAATGTTAGATAAAGTTAATCCGTAATTAACTATTCCCTCGGAATCACCCTTCTGATAATTCGATTCTAGTAAATCTTTTTTAGTAAGATGCATAAAGGAGGTGTTATGGTTATTGAGCACTTTTAAACTCCCTAAAGCTTTACCTAGAACTATGAGCTTGCTTTCAGATGAGTTATTATAGACGTTGTTATAAATCTCAGATTGATCAATTTTCTTTTTTAATAGATCAGAAATAATTTCATATGTCTTACTTGTGACTCCGTTGTATTGGAAGCATCCGGTGTCAGTCATCATTCCAAGATAAAGACATGATGCAATTTTTTTATCAATAATTGATTTATCTCCAAGACCATCAATTAAATTATATACTAATTCACAAGTGGAACTTATACTTGGTTCAGAAAATTGAATTTTAGCATAGCTTTCAGGATTTTGATGATGGTCAATCATTATAAAATTTTTATCCATATCTAAATGATTAAAAATTTCACCACATCTAGTAAGCGAATTAAAGTCTAAAGTAAATATTAATTCAGATTCTTTGATTTTTTTGATTGCACTTTTAGGATTATCTTCAAAAATTAACAATTCATCAATTCCAGGTGCCCAATTTAAAAATGATGGGTGGTTATTGGGTGTGATTATAGTTGATTTAATATTTATTTTATTTAAATAGTGAAATAGAGCTAAAGAACTACCTATTGCATCACCATCTGGATTGTTGTGGGTAACAATGATGATATTTTTAGCTTCTTTTAATAGCTTACTTAATTCATTTATTTTTTTCTGCATACTGATGGGCTAAGATAATCATTACTTTAAGAAGATTTTACTCATTAATGATTTCATTTTATTAAATTTATAATCAAATTTTAAGCCATTGAAGTTTAATTTATTTAAGATTAGAAAAAACAAAAAATTCAACTATTCTCCTCGTTACTCTAAATCTGAGAATCAGTCTAATACATATGAGCTTGATTCAATGTATGTTAAGGGTAGAACCAGAAGTGTTTACGATAAGTCTAATAATTGGAAAGAAGCTCGAATTCATGCTCGTAACAGGTCTAATTCCTCTTTCTCTAAAACCGTAATTTTTATTGTTCTTATTTTAACTTTAATTTTTCTATATATTATAGATTTTGATCTTTCAATTTTTTTAAATGCCTAGCATAAAACATTTAGATAGCGATGTTGTAAATAAAATTGCAGCAGGTGAGGTTGTACAAAGACCAGCCTCTGTTCTAAAAGAATTGGTTGAAAACTCCATTGATGCTAGATCAACAAAAATTGATATTAATATTCTTGATTCAGGAAAAACACTGATAGAGGTAAGTGATAACGGAAAAGGAATGTCAAAAGATGATTTAGAATTATGTTATTTAAAGCATACCACATCTAAAATATCTAACCATGAAGATCTATTTAAGTTAACTACTAAAGGTTTTAGGGGTGAAGCTATTTCAAGTATTTGCTCAGTTTCAAAGTTTAAGATATCATCTTCTGATTTTGATAATTTACGAAATGTACTTTCAATTGAAAATGGAAAAATTATTAATTCGTATGAAGAATCGGGCCTTAAAGGAACAACTATTTCAGTAAGTAATCTTTTCTATAATGTTCCTGCAAGAAGAAAGTTTTTAAAAAGTGATAATGTTGAGTTAAGACACTTAGTTAATGAGTTTATCAGAATTTCAATTCCTCATCATGATTTATCCTTTTCTTTTAAACACAATGGAAATTTACTTTATCTTCTAAATCCATCAAATTTAAAGGAAAGAATTGTAAGAATATTTGGCAATAATATAAATAATAAGCTCGTTGAAATAAGTGAATCTACTGAGATTGGTAAAATTTCTGGTTTTATTTTTAAATCTGAATTTTTAAATAAATCAAGAAAAAATCAATTTTTATTTGTCAATAACAGATATATAAAAAGTTCTTATCTAAATCATTCAATTTCAAAAGCTTATGAAGGGTTGATTAAGCCAGAATATAACCCGGGATACTTTATTTTTTTTGAAATACCTGAAGATTCTATTGATATTAATGTGCATCCAACTAAGACTGAAGTTAAGTTTGAAAATGAGAGTTCCCTATATGCTATTCTTAATTCATCTGTAAGACATAGTCTTGGAAAGTTTAATATCATTCCTAATATAGATTTTTCAAACGATATCAATTTATCTAATTTAACTTCTGAATCTGATATCAAGCCTCCAAACATTTCATTTTCAGCTGATTTTAATCCTTTTATAGATATAGAGGTTAATATTGATGATGAAAATGAAAAAAATGATGATAGATTGTTTAATTCAAATCTTAACAATATTTCTGAGAACAGTAATTTTAATAACGCAAATGATTATTTTTCTATTTCAGATAAATACATTATCACAAAAACAAAAACAAATCTTATTTTAATTAATATAAAGAGAGCGAGATATAGAGTTCTTTATGAGCGTTTTTTAACTGAAATTTCATCTGAACATAATAATTCTCAAAAGTTGATGTTTCCTATTGTTTTGAATTTCGACAGAGAAGAATTAGCAATATTAAATGAAATTAAAATACAGCTTTCTCATATTGGATTCGATTTCCTAACATTTGGAGAAGAAAAGATTGAAATAAACGGAATAAATCCTCTGTTCGAAACTGAAAAGATAAACTTACTTTTTAATGAGTTTATTGAAAATAAAATATTAGAGGTTCCCTCATCTTCATCAAGCATTAATGATCATCTAGCAATACTAATGGCTAAATCAAAATCCTTGAAAAGTAAAGCCATATTAAACTACTCTGAACAGGAAGAGCTAGTTAATCAATTGTTTGCGTGTAAGAAACCTGAACTATGTCCTGATGGAAAAATAACTTTTCATACATTAACTAATGATGTAATAGAAAAATTTTTTAAATGAGATCAACACCTAAAATTTTAATTCACTTAATTGCTATTAATGTTATTTTTTTTATTGGAACACAGTTTTCATATGACTTAAGTAATGATTTGCTTTCATTGCACTATTTTGAGAATGATAAGTTTGTTTTTCATCAGGTTTTATCTCACATGTTTATGCACGGTAGTACTTGGCATTTATTTTTCAACATGTTTGCTTTGTGGATGTTCGGTTCACCTCTAGTTCAGATGTGGGGTAATAACAAATTTTTATTTTTTTATTTTTCATCAGGTATTGGAGCTGCAATAATTCAATTATTAGCTTATTATTTAAATATAAATTCCGTGACCAATGATTTATTAGCAAATGGAGTGACTTCTGAAGAAATAAAAAATTTATTAATATCAGGTTCTTATAACACTGGAATAATTGAGTTTGTTTCTGAAAAAAGATTAAGTTCAATGTATTATGATTTTAATTCAGTTATGGTTGGTGCATCCGGAGCAATTTACGGTATAGTGGTTGCATTTGCATTTTTGTTTCCAAATTCTAAGTTGATGTTATTAATTCCGCCAGTTCCTATCAAAGCAAAATATCTTGTTCCATTACTAATATTGGGTGATTTGTTTTTTGGTTTTACCTCTGCTTCAATTGGAAATATTGCTCATTTTGCTCACATCGGAGGTGCAATCACTGGTTTTTTGATGATGTGGTACTGGAAAAGAAATCAATTCAATAGAAATAGATGGAATTAAAAGATAAATTAAAATATAGTTTATCCGTTATGGGGCAATTACAAAAGCTAATTGTGATAAATATTATATTTTTTATAATACCGTTAATTTTAAATACTTTTTTGTGGCTATTTGAGCTTAAAGATATAAGTATACTAGATTACTTTGTGGTAGAAGCAGATTTAATGTCTCTGATATTTAAGCCTTGGTCTTTGATTACTTACGGTTTTTTACATGGAAGTTTCAGTCATTTATTTTGGAACATGATAATGTTATTCTATTTTGGAAATATTCTTGTTAATTATTTTGGTGATAAACGACTTTTGAATGTTTTTTTTAATGGAATATTGTTTGGAGGAATTATTTACATAATTAGTTATAATTTATTTCCTGTTTTTACAGGGGTTTCTTCAAAAATGATAGGTTCTTCAGCTGGAGTAATGGCTATTCTTTTTTATATTACATCATATAACCCAAATCATACAATAAGATTCTTCTTTGTTAATATAAAGTTGCTTTACATTGCTGTTTTTCTATTACTTATGGATATTATTCAAATACCTGTAGATAATTCCGGAGGTCATATTGCTCATCTGGGTGGGGCCTTAATTGGTTTTTTAATGTTCAGGTCATTTAAAGGGATAGATTTTGTTGATATTTACACAAATCTTAGTACAAGGAAAAATAATAAGAAAATTAAAAGAAATAAAACTTTTTCAGGATCAAATTTTGATCAAAAAAAAATAGATTCTATACTGGATAAAATTTCTGAATCTGGATATGAATCTTTAACTAAAGAGGAGAAAAATTATCTATTTAAGGCTAGTAATAAAAAGAAATAAAATATAAATTATTTATTTATATAATTATAAAGAAAATATTGGAAATCAAACATTTATATTTTTAAAAAAACTAAAAAAACAACCACCATATTTCCTTATTTCATAAAAATTATCATGATTCAGAAAATCATTTTGACTTGAATGCTCAAGTAGAAATATTCCATCAATTTTCAAAAGGTTTTTCTTGAAAATAATATTGATGATATTGATATATTCTGACTTTAAAAAATTATAGGGTGGATCAGCAAAAATAATGTCGAAGTTTTGATTTGTTTTTTTTATATAACTAAATACGTCTGATTTTACTGCGTAAATATCGAGTTTTAAATCATTTGATTCTTTCTTTAAAAATTTAATAGTATTGATATTATTATCAATCGAAGTAACATTTGCGCCTCTTGATTCAAATTCGTAACTAATATTTCCAGTTCCAGAGAACAAATCTAGAACCTTTAAATTTTCAAAGTCAAAATTATTATTTAAAATATTAAAGATTCCTTCTTTTGACTTTCCTGTTGTAGGTCTAACTTTTATTGTTTTTGGAACTTTTATAAACTGACCTCCTCTATATCCTGAAATAATTTTCATTTATTAAAAAATATAATCACAACATTTATCATCAGAGTAAAATAATACATTAACTTCTTTAATGAATTCCTTTGTAAAATGTTGCAGTCCCAACAATTTATGATTGAATATGTAATTTAATTTTGATTTTTCAGGTTTAATTTTTTGTGATTTTAGTGACTGTAATACAAAATATAATATATCTTCTTTTGTTTCATAGTTGTAATGATTGACCATTTTCAATGAAGAATTCTGAAATATTACAACTTTAAAGCATTTATTGTTAACAACACAAAATATCTTGTTTTTTTCTTCGATACTTGCGCATGACAGTTTTTTTAAGAGTATAGAATTATAATGGAAATAATTAATTTGATTAAAAGAATCAATTAATATATTATTTACGTTGATGTAAGGAACATATACGTTTCTGATTTCTAATTCACTTATTATGTCGCTTTCAATAAAGTCATTGGCTTGAATTTCAAAAATATTCTCTAAATATTTTTTATTAAAATTATCATCATATAATGAGTTTGGAACTAGCGAAAATAAGTTATGATCATAATAAACATTAATTTCATTAATTGATAAATTATTTAAGCCATTAGTTCTTAAATTTTCTCCAATAAAGTGACCTAAAAGTTCAGTTTTCAGATCTGCGTCATAAGTGAGTTTTTTGAAAAACGACTTTGAAGAATTTGAATGGTCTATAAAATGAAAGGTGGAGTAGTTATCACCTACAATAATGTTAAGTCTTGAAAGATTATTTTCTATCGACATCAAAAGTAGTTGGCCAATTCCCATTGGTGCTAACATCCTCTAAAGATCCTAAAACTAATGAAGGACCATTGACTCCATCAACAGAAACAGTTTCTTTTTCTTGCATTAATAAGTCTTTATTCTGATCAAATAAGATAACATCTTTTGATACTTTAACTTCAAATACAGGAACATTGTAACCGTTTTTATCAATTATATCTGCTTTTATAGAAAATTTTTCATCTATTCCATCAATAGGAACTAATGCTAAATATTTATATCTGTTGTCATTTTTAAATAATGAGTCTTTTACTGAAACAAATCCTAAAGTATCTACAACTACAACTTCCCTCAGCATATCTATTCTGTAAACTCTATCATATTGCATGTAGCTTGAATCTCTCTTTTCAATAATAGTAAACTGACCAGTTTCAATGAAATTTACAAGGGAATCAAAATTATCAGAATAGATTCCATTCACACTCTTAAATGCAACTTGGGCATTTCGTATATCTTTTAATCTTTCAATTACCTTTTGATATCTTTCATTTTTTACCTTGTTGAACTCTATAGGAGCATCAATTGAATTGTAAATTTGAAAAACTAGGATTATTGATAAGAAGTATAAAACGTATGTAATTATTTTTCTGTTCTTTTCTGTAAGTTTCATTTCAGGTTTATTTACTAGTGAGACAAATCTACAATTTTTTTTAAATTATGGAAATAGTTAAAACCTCTATAAATTATTCTTTTATTTTTTAGCTAATTTTATAACGTGAGATCAATTGCATTAATTCCAGCTAGATTAGAATCAACAAGACTTAGTAGAAAGCTCTTAAGAGAGCTAAATGGTATTCCTTTGATAGTTAGAACTGCTCAAAATATTATAGATTTTAAAATATTTGATGAGGTTCATGTAATAACAGATTCAATTGATATAAAAAATATTTTAGATAATTATTCAATAAGTAATTTTTTGAGTGAAAAAGATCATCAAACTGGAACAGATCGAGTAGCGGAGTATGCGAACAATTTTGATTGTGATATAATAATAAATGTTCAAGGAGATGAACCTTTTATTAAAAAACAGAATCTTCAAATCATACTAAGTGAATTTGAGAATGATCATAATAAGATAATTGATGTAATATCACTTAAAAAAAGGATCGATAAGCAAATTGATGTTGATAATCATAACAATGTAAAAGTTGTCACTGACGCTAATGACTTTGCTAATTTTTTCTCCAGATCACCTATTCCTCATAATAGATCTAATTCTTTTAATCAATATTACAAACACATTGGAATTTATGCCTTCAGAAAAAAAGCTTTGATGGAATTTCCTAAAATGTTTATATCTGAAATTGAGAAAGCTGAAAAAATAGAAGCATTAAGATTCATTTATAATGATAAAAAAATTAAATTATTAGAAATTCATAATAAAATTATTTCAATAGATACTGAAGAAGATTTTATAGAGGCCGAAAAGTTTATTCATGATTAAATTTATTTTTTGTCAGGTTTTGGGCTGGAAAATTATTGGTGAAACTAATCCAGTTAAAAAATGTGTAATGATTGTTGCTCCCCATACACATTGGCTTGATTTTTTTGTAGCTATCCCAGTAAGAAGAATACTTAATCTTAAAATTAACTTTATTGGAAAAAAAGAGCTTTTCTTTTTTCCATTGAATTATATTCTAAAATATCTTGGAGGTTCACCGGTAAATAGAAATAGTAAATCAAAAACAGTTGATCTAATAGCTGAAAAATTTAGTAAAAAAGATTTATATAGGTTAGCGCTATCTCCTGAGGGAACTAGAAAAAAAGTTAACGAATGGAAAACTGGATTTTATTATATAGCAAAAAAAGCAAATGTTCCCATTGTATCAGTATCCATGGATGCAAAAAAGAAAGAAGTAGTTTTTTCAAAACCTTTTTATCCAACTAATGATATTAAAAAAGATTTTGAATTTTTAAAAAAATTTTATGATGGAGTAGTGGGTATAGTTGCTGAAAATTCTTAGCTACAATTGTGGTGAATTTTTTGCACATCATCATCTTCATCACACATTTCCAGAAAGCTTTCAAATTCTCCTTTTTTTTCTTGATCTAAATCAATTGTGTTTTTTGGTAATTTCTCAATTCCAGAGCTCTTAATTTCAATATTTTTTTCTTCAACTATAGTTTGAATTTCACCAAATGATTCAAATTTTGCATAAATGATAATTTCATTTTCTTCATCATCAATTACAAGTTCTTCAAGACCATGATCTATTAGTTCAAGTTCTAATTCTTCATATTCTTCAAACATAACTATTCTAAATACACATAATTTATCAAATAAGTATTCAACGGATCCATTTGTTCCTAGGTTACCATTAGTTTTATTAAAATAACTTCTAATGTTGGCAACAGTTCTATTGTTATTATCAGTCGTGCAATCTACTATAACTGCAATACCGTGTGGACCATAACCTTCAAGAACAATTTCTTTATAGTTTTCAGTATTTTTTTCAGACGCATTTTTAATAGCTCTTTGAATATTATCCTTTGGCATATTTGCAGTCTTTGCATTTTGAATTACAGCCCTTAGCTTTGAGTTAGTTTCAGGGTTGGGACCTCCTTCTTTAACTGCAATAACAATGTCTTTTCCTATTCTTGTGAAAGTTTTGGCCATACTTGACCATCTCTTCATCTTTCTAGCTTTTCTAAATTCAAAGGCTCTTCCCATTATATTGGTAATTTTTGTATTAACCCTTTTATAAGTTTGTTTCTTTGCTCAATAAAAATTTCGTTTGATTTAAAATTCTTAAAGTCAATTAAAGCCATTCCAACTCCAATCTTATTAGATGGTGAAAATGTTCCAGAAGTTACCTTTCCTATTAAGTTATTATCACTATCTAATACATGATAATCTTTTCGTGGGATTCCTCTATCTATCATCTTAAATCCAACCAGCTTCTTTTTTGAGTTTTTAATGGACTTTTCAAGACTTTTTTTTCCAACAAAATCTTTATTCATATCTGTTATCCACATAAGGTTAGCTTCGTGGGGAGTTATATCGTCGTTAATTTCATTTCCATATAAACAATAACCCATTTCTATTCTTAAGGTGTCTCGTGCTCCAAGTCCAACTGGACATAAGTCATACTTTTTACCATGATTTAGAAGTAAATCCCATATTTCAACAATAATATTATTATCTAAATATATCTCGTAACCAGGAGATCCAGTGTACCCAGTATTTGATATTATAACTTTATGTTTTTTATATTCAATAGTTTTGAAGTTGAATTTTTTAATTGATGTAAAATCTTTATTAAAAATATCGTTTATAAGCTGTAGAGATTTTGGTCCTTGAACAGAGATCAAGCCAATATTTTCAGATTCATCGATTATTGAGCAATCATATTTGTTAATATACCTATTTAGCCAATTCCAATCTTTATCAATGTTTGAAGCATTTACAACAAGCATATACTCATTTTCATCACATCTGTAGACTATTAAATCATCAATGATGCCACCGTTTTCATTTGTAAAGCAATTGTATTGAGCCTTATTAATTTCAATTTTCTCAATATTATTAGAACATACATGATTTAAGAATTGTAATGCTTCTTTTCCAGAAACAAAAAACTCACCCATATGAGAAACATCAAAGATTCCAACATTATTTCTTACATTGATATGTTCATCAGAAATTCCAGAGTATTGAATAGGCATGTTAAAACCACCAAAGTCAACCATTTTAGCATTCAATTCTATGTGCTTTTCAAATAGTGATGTTTTTTTCATAAAAATTTATGCAAATTAAAATCAATTTTTTTACTTTACAACATGATGTTCGTTAACAGATTTTTTTTAATCATTATTGTAATGATGATTACAAATTTAACTTATTCTCAGCACACTTCAATTGAACAGTATCTAAACGGTAGAGTCTCAGGTCTCAGAGTTAGCTCATTGTCAGGAACTCCTGGAACTATGAGTCAAATGAGAATTAGGGGAGAAGGTTCATATTCTCTGAGTAATGAACCTTTGATTGTTATTGATGGTTTACCGTTTTTTAATACAGAAGTTAAAGAGGACCCTAGATCAAGTGGTTTAAACTTACTTTCAATGATTAATCCCTCTGATATTGAATCTGTTACTGTTTTAAAGGACGCTGCATCTACAGCTCAGTATGGGATGAGAGGGACAAATGGAGTTATCGTTATTACAACTAAAAATGGCTCTAGAAGTAAAACATTAAAAGACCTACTAATAGAATTAATTGATGAAAATTATGAAAAATAAATTTTTATTTGGATTGCTTGTTACATTGATGTTGTTACACAACAAATCAATTTCTCAAGAATATGAATTTACAAAACAAGATACCTTGAGAGGTAGCATAACACCTGAAAGGGCATGGTGGGATTTAACATATTATCACCTTGACATTGCAGTTGATCTTGATAATAAATTTATTAAAGGCTCAAATACAATTGAATATAAAGTGCTTGAGTCGAATAAAAAACTTCAAGTAGATTTACAATCTCCATTGAAAATAACTAAAGTTGAACAAAATGGAAAAGAATTAACTTTCTCCTCTGAAGGAAGTGCTCATTTTATAAACCTGATAGATAAGCAAAAAAAAGGTAAAATAAATTCAGTTAAGGTTTATTATGAAGGTAATCCAAAAGAAGCAGTTAGGGCTCCATGGGATGGTGGTTTATCTTGGACAAGAGACTCAAATGGTAAACACTTTGCAGCTACTAGTTGTCAGGGTATTGGAGCAAGTATTTGGTGGCCAAATAAAGACCATATGTACGATGAAGTTGATAGTATGCTTATAAGTGTAAATGTTCCAAAAGGTTTAATGAATATTTCAAATGGTAGATTAACCAAAATTGAGGAGTTTGAAGATACGAATACTTACCACTGGTATGTTTCAAATCCTATTAATAATTATGGTGTCAACATAAATATAGGAGACTATGTCGAATTTTCTGAAGTATATGACGGAGAAAAAGGGAAATTAGATATGATTTACTATGTTTTAAGAGATAATATAGAGAGAGCAAAAACTCAATTTAAAGATGCTGTGAAAATGATGGATGCTTTTGAATATTGGTTTGGTCCATACCCTTTTTATGAAGATAGTTTTAAAATAGTTGAGGTTCCTTATCTTGGGATGGAACATCAAAGCTCAATTACTTATGGAAATAAGTATATGAAAGGATATTTGGGGAGAGATTTATCAAGAACTGGTTGGGGTCTTAAATTTGATTACATAATCATACATGAGGCAGGTCATGAGTGGTTTGCAAATAACATAACATACAAAGACATTGCTGATATGTGGATTCATGAATCTTTCACAACTTACTCTGAAAACCTCTTTCTAGATTATCATTATGGAAAAGAAGCATCTTCTGAGTATGTTATCGGGACAAGAGCCGGTATCAGTAATTCAGCCCCAATGATTGGTCCTTATGGTGTAAATCAGAGAGGAAGCGATATTTATAGTAAAGGAGCTAATGTTTTACATACAATAAGACAAATTGCAAATTCAGATGAAAAATGGAGAATGATTCTAAGAGGATTAAACAAAGACTTTTATCATCAAACAGTTGAAACTAAACAAATTGAAAATTACATTTCTGATAAAATGGGTTATGATTTATCAACCTTTTTTGACCAATATCTTAGAACAACAAATATTCCTGTTTTTGAATATAAGCTGAATGATGGCTTACTAGAGTACAAATGGACTAATGTAGTTGATGGTTTTAAGATGCCAATAGAATTATTTGTTGGTGATGAAAAAATTAGATTAAATCCAACTCAGGAAATTAAATCAATTAATGTAAAATCTGAAAAAATAAGGTTAGACAAGAATTATTATGTTAATATCAATAAAGTTTAGTTTATTGAGATTGTTTTATAAATTCTATTAAATCACTATAGTTATTTTTAAGAGCTATTTTATGGCTGTCTGATTCATTTGTTAGTTTTAATGGATCATCAATATTAACATTTAAAATCTCAGTTATCGAGTCTCTAAACTTTATTGGGTGTGCTGTCTCGAGAAATATTCCAATTTCATTTTTTAAATTACACCTTCTAAGTCCAACTAATCCAACTGCACCATGAGGATCAAGAACATATTTTGAGTTGCAATATGTTTTTTTTATTTGATTTTTTGTTTCCTCCTCATTTACTTTTTCAGCATACATTTTATTTTTTAGTGCTTGAAAATTATTATCAAAAATATGTTCTATCCTTGGAAAATTATTCGGATCCGATACATCCATAGCATTAGAAATTGTTCTTATTGTTTTTTTTATTTTATAGTTTCCTGTTTTTAAATATCTAGGAATTGTGTCATTGATGTTTGTTGCGGCAATAAAATTATTAACATTTAAGCCCATTTTCATAGCAATTAGTCCAGCACAGATATTGCCAAAATTTCCGCTAGGAACTGAAATATTTATTTTATTATTGATATTTATTTTTGAGAGTTCTTTGAGAAGTATGAAGTAATATATTGATTGAGGAAGCCATCTTCCAATATTAATTGAGTTAGCCGAAGATATTCTAATTTGAGTTCTTAGATTTTTGTCTTTGAATGCTCTTTTTACTAATGATTGGCAATCATCAAAATTTCCCTCTATTTCAATTGGATATATATTATTTCCTCTGGATGTTATTTGTCTTTCTTGATAATCACTTATCTTGTTTTTTGGAAATAGTACATAGACATTAATATTTTTTTTGTTGTAAAAACTGTTAGCAACTGCCGCACCTGTATCTCCAGATGTAGCAACTAAAATATTTAATATTTTTTCTTCTGAGTAGTATTCTAGACAGTTAGCTAAAAAATTAGCACCAACATCTTTAAATGCGAGTGTAGGACCATGAAATAGTTCAAATGAAAATATGTTTTTTTCAACTTCATAGAGTTTGAAATCAAAATTTAGAGTTTTTTGTATTATATCAGCTAAATCTGAAGAATTCATAGACTTGTCTACAAATTTTTTCATGACTTCATAACCTATCTCATAATTGTTGTAATTTGAAATATTATTTAAAAAATCTAAACTTAGTTTATTAATTCTTTCTGGAAAATACAAACCACCATCAGACGCTAGACTGTTAAATATTGCTTCTTTGAAATTTGATTTTTCTTCTGTATTGTTTAAGCTATAAAACATCATAAAATCTTTAAGCCTTTTTTATTGATTTTAGAGATATAGCTTTTATAATTTATATCCATTTTATCAAGTTGATATTCCATATTTTTAATGACAGAATTTGCACTTTTTATTCCCTTACATAATGAAAACATTGAGGGGCCAGATCCTGATATTCCAAATCCTAGTGCATTATTTTTTAAGGCAATTTTTTTTAGGTTTTTAAATTCAGGTATTAACTCTGATCTGTATGGCTCAATGATGACATCTTTAATTGACCTTTTTAAGAGTTCATAATCTTCCTCATATAACGAACTTATAAATGCTCCAAGATTTGCTGATTGTTCAATCATTTTTGATATATGGATGTTTCTATCTACAATCGATCTTGAATCTGAGGTTTTTAATTCAATTTGAGGATGTATTATAGTGACATATAATTCACTAGGAGTTGGTAAATTAACAATATCCAATTCTTTATGATCTCTGACTAACGTAATTCCTCCAAATATTAATGGAGAAATATTGTCAGCATGATATGATTTACTACAAATATATTCGCCCTCTAAAGCAAATTTCACAAGTTCCTTTTTTGAAAAAGGTTTACCTAAAAGTTCATTAATTGCAAATACACTTCCTGATGCACTTGCAGCACTACTTCCAATTCCACTTCCAGGTTTTATTTTTTTTATAATTTCAATTTCAAATCCATAATCAATGTTTTTATATTGATTAATTAGAGCTAATGCTGAAACACCTGCGGCATTTTCATTTGTTTTTAAGCTTAAATTATATCCGGAAATAGATTTTATAGTTATACCTTTTTTTGAAACTTTCTTTACTCTCATGGTATCTCCTATAGAATCTAGACAAAGCCCAAGTACATCAAATCCACATGAAATATTAGCAACGGAACCTGGACAAAAAACTTCTATAGCATTCATCTATTTGCTATTCTGATTATATCAGCAAAAATGCCTGCAGCAGTAACTTCAGCTCCAGCCCCAGCACCTTTTACTATAAGAGGTTGTTTAGAATATCGACTAGTATAAAAAAGAACAATATTGTCACTTCCTTCCAAATTATAAAATGGATGATTTTTATCCACGCTTTTTAGTGAAACTTTGGCTTTTCCATTTGTCATTTCTGCAACGTATTTTAGCCTTTCATTTTTATTAATAGCTTCATCAAGCAAGTTATTGAAGTGATTCTTTTCTTTGATTAAAGATTGAATAAAGTTTTCATATTCTTTTGTTTCTAGACATGACATGGGAAGGAACTGCTCGTTTATAATATCATTAAACTCAATATCTAGTCCACTTTCTCTAGATAGAATCAATATTTTTCTTGCTACGTCTGTTCCTGAAAGGTCAATTTTTGGGTCAGGCTCAGTAAATCCTAAATTTTTGGCATCTTCAACAATTTCATGAAATGTATCTTTCTTTTTAAAATTATTAAATACATAATTTAAACTTCCAGAAAGAACGGCCTGAATTGATATGATTTCATCGCCAGAAGCAATTAAATTTTTTAAAGTATCAATTATTGGTAAACTTGCTCCAACATTAGTTTCAAACAAAAAAGGTGCGTTATAATTTTTTGAGAGATATTTTAATTCTTTATAATTTTCTAACTTATCTGCACAAGCTATTTTATTACATGTAACAACTGAAATGCTTTTTTTTAAATAATTTTTGTAGAATTTAGAAATAATATCTGAAGCAGTATTATCAACAAAAATGCTATTTCTAAGATTTAAATCTTTAATTTTTTTAAGAAATAAATTAGGATCTGCACTAGAACCTTTTTCAAGATGTTTAAACCATTTATTAAGATTTATTCCATTTTTATTTATAATCATGTTTTTGGAATTTGAAATTCCACAAACATTAATTTTTATGTTTAAATTTTTTAATAAATATTCTTCTTGATTTATCAATTGGTTAATTAGCTCAGATCCAACATTTCCTACACCTGTGATGAAAACATTAACTTCCTTAATATTCTTTTCAAAGAATGTTTCATGTAGTGAGTTTAAAGCTTTTTTAATATTCTTTTTATTAATTACTGCACTAATATTTCTTTCAGATGCACCTTGGGATATTGCTTTAACATTAATGTTATTGTAACCAAGTGTATTAAACATTTTACCACTTATACCTTGATGATTCTTCATTTTATCTCCAACAAGGGCAACAATGCATAAATTCTTTTCTAAAACAATTGGATTAATTACTTTGTTGAGAATCTCACTTTCAAATTCGTCATTTATAATTAGGCTGGCATTTTTCTCATCAGATGATTTAATTCCAATACATATTGAATGTTCAGAAGAAGCCTGAGTAATCATTACTATATTTACATTACCTCTAGACAAACATTCAAATAATCTTTTTGAGTATCCAGGAATACCAATCATTCCACTTCCCTCAAGTGTTATTAATGAAATATCTTCTATATGTGAAATTCCTCTGATAGCAGAAAATTTATTATTTGATTTTGTTCCTATTACAGAACCTTCATCTCTCGGTTTAAATGTATTTTTAATATTTATTGGAATTTTTTTTGAAATTAAAGGTTGTATAGTGGGTGGATATATCACTTTGGCACCAAAATAAGATAATTCCATTGCTTCCTCGTATGAAAGTTTTTGAATTGGCTTAGCTTGTTTAACGATTTTAGGGTTAGCAGTATACATGCCGCTTACGTCTGTCCAAATATCTAATTTCTTAACTGAAAGTATGCTACATATTATGCTTGCAGTAAAATCAGAACCGCCTCTTCCTAAAGTAGTTACATTGTTTTCTGAATCTGAAGCGATAAAACCTGGCATTATAATTAATTCTGCTGAAGAATCCTTTAATTTTTCATTAAGCTTCTTTTTAGTTTTTTCAAAATCAACAATAATATTATTAGTTGTCGATTTTTTTATGAATATGATTTTTCTTGAATCAAAATAATCACTTTTCAAATTATGATATTTTGTAATGTGATAAAAAATGTTAGATGATAATATTTCACCAAAAGTCGATATTTTTTTTTCAATACCATCACTCAATTCACCAACCCCAAATATTCCATTTAAAATTGATTCTAAATCAAGTAATATCTGTTGAACTTTAGTTAGAATTTTTACTTGAAAATTAATATCAACTGAAGACCTTATAATATCATAATGGAAAGATTCAATTTTTTTAAACTCTTGTAAATAATCTTTATTTTTCTCCGATGCTAATTTTCCACAGTAAAGAATATTATCTGTTGTTTTACCGAAAGCTGAAAGTACTACTATTGTTTGATCATCGTAGTCTTTAACTATGTTAATTACTTTTCGGATATTTTTTGAATTGGAGATTGATGAGCCTCCAAATTTAATAATATTCACTTCGCTTAATTTTAAGCGGGTAAAGATATTTAATAATTACTTAAGTGGGAATTATTTGATAATTATACATTAAAAATTAGGAAATCTTCACCTTTATTGTGAGTAATACTGATGATATCTCCCTTTTTTATTTCATTCTTTACGATTCTTTTAGCAATTTCATCCTCTATGTATTTTTGAATTGCTCTTTTAACAGGTCTTGCTCCAAAATCTTTATCGTATCCTTTATTTGCTAAAAATTTAATTGCTTTTGAATCAAGTTTAACAGTATAATCAATTTCAGATAACCTACTAATAAACTTATTGATTTCTATTTTAACAATTTTAATTATTTCCTCTTGATCAAGTTGATTAAATACAACAATTTCATCAATTCTGTTAAGAAATTCAGGTGAGAATTTTTTTCCTAGACTTTTCTTTAGTATTTCAGTGGTTAACTTCTTTTTTTCTTTCTTTCTAAATTCAGTATCAAATCCAACACCAGTTCCAAAATCTTTTAAATTTCTTGTACCTATGTTTGATGTCATAATTATCACTGTGTTTTTGAAATCAATTTTTCTTCCAACACTGTCAGTTAAGTAACCATCATCTAAAACTTGCAACATCATATTGAATACATCTGGATGAGCTTTTTCAACTTCATCAAGAAGAACAATGGAGTAGGGTTTTCTTCTAACTCTTTCACTTAGTTGACCACCTTCTTCATATCCAACATATCCAGGGGGAGCACCAATTAATCTGCTAACTGAAAACTTTTCCATGTATTCACTCATATCAATTCTGATTAGTGAATCTTTGTTATTGAAAATTTCTTGACCTAAGCTTTTTGCTAACTGAGTTTTACCAACTCCAGTCTGTCCAAGAAATATAAAAGATCCTATTGGCTTATTTGGATCCTTTAATCCAGTTTGATTTCTTTGAATTGCATTGACAACTACCTCAATTGCTTCGTCCTGACCAATGATTTGTTTTTGCAGGTTTTTTAATAAATCAAAATTTAATTTATTTTTCTTATTATCAACTTTCTTAAGAGGAACGCCAGAAATCAATGAAACAACTTCAATAATGCTATCTTCAGTAACCGTTTGTCTATTCTTTTTTAGCTCTTCTTCCCAATCAATTTGTTGAGCAAGTAGTTCTTTTTCAATCTTTTTTTCATCATCTCTTAACCTTGCTGCTTCCTCATATTTTTGGTTTTTTACAACAGAGTTTTTTCTTTCCCTTACTTCCTTGAGTTTATCCTCCAATTCAATAATACTCTTAGGAACATCCATATTTGTAATGTGAATTCTAGACCCAGCTTCGTCAAGAGCATCAATTGCTTTATCAGGTAGATTTCTATCATTGATATACCTATCTGTTAATTTAACACATGCTTCAATTGCTTTTTCAGTATATTTTACATTATGATGATCCTCATACTTGTGTTTTATATTATCTAAAATTTCTATCGTTTCATCAATGGTTGTGGGTTCCACCATTATTTTTTGGAATCTTCTTTCAAGAGCTCCGTCCTTTTCAATATATTTTCTGTACTCATCGATTGTTGTGGCACCGATACATTGAATTTCTCCTCTTGCAAGAGCAGGTTTAAACATATTTGAAGCATCTAAACTTCCCATAGCTCCACCAGCACCTACAATTGTATGGATTTCATCAATAAATAGGATAATGTCAGGATTTTTTTCTAACTCATTCATTACAGCTTTCATTCTTTCTTCAAACTGTCCTCTGTATTTAGTCCCAGCAACAACACTTGCTAGATCTAGAGAAATAACCCTTTTATTATACAGAATTCTTGAAACTTTTCTTTCATTAATTCTAATGGCAAGACCTTCTGCTATAGCTGATTTACCAACACCTGGCTCACCAATTAATAAAGGATTATTCTTCTTTCTTCTACTTAAAATTTGAGAAACTCTTTCAATTTCTTTTAATCTTCCTACAACAGGATCTAACTTGCCTTCATTAGCATAAGCTGTCAAATCTCTTCCGAAATTATCTAAAACTGGTGTTTTTGATTTTTTGGATTTATTGGAATTCTGCTTTACCGTGTATGGGTTTTGTTCTACTGATTCTTCGTTAGATTCTGCATCATCGTCATCATATGTACTTGAAGATGAAATGTCTTCATATGATTCAGAAATTTCAGAGATAAGATCTTTAAATTGATCTTTAACTACTTCATAATTAAGATTTAATTTTTCAAGTAATTTTGTAGTTGGATCATTTTCGTTTCTCAATATACAAAGAAGTAAATGAGCTGTATTAATTGAATTTCCCTGAAACAATTTTGCTTCAAGAAAAGTAGTTTTTAAAGCTCTTTCTGCTTGTCTTGTTAAATGTAGATTTTTTCTAAGATTTTCCTCATAATTCATAATTGGGTTTGGTGGACTTAAAATTTCAATTTTCTTTCTCAAGAAATCAAGATCAATATCTAAAGATTTTAAGATTTTAATTGCTTTTCCACCACCATCTCTTAATATTCCAAGTAAAAGGTGTTCAGTACCAATGAAATCATGACCTAATCTTATAGCTTCTTCTTTACTGTAGGTTATTACGTCTTTTACTCTTGAGGAAAAATTATCATCCATTTTATAAAATTAATAATTAAAAATAAATATCAATTGTTATAAAAAAATTTTAACATAAATGTTAATAAGTTTGATAAAATCCATCATTATTTACAGATTAAATTTACTGTCTAATAATTATATTTACCGAATAAACAATAAACTATGTCCAACGGAGAAAAATTAATACCAATTAACATTGAGGATGCGATGAAATCAGCCTACATTGATTATTCAATGTCGGTTATTGTTTCTAGGGCTCTTCCAGACGTAAGAGATGGTCTAAAACCAGTGCACCGAAGAGTGTTGTACGGAATGAGTGAATTGGGTCTAAGATCTAACAGTAAGTATAAAAAATCTGCTTTCATTGTTGGTGAAGTTTTAGGTAAATATCATCCACATGGTGACAGCTCAGTTTACGATACAATGGTTAGAATGGCACAAGAGTGGAGCTTAAGATATATGTTAGTTGATGGTCAAGGAAATTTTGGTTCAATTGATGGAGATAGCCCTGCTGCCATGAGATATACTGAAGCAAGATTGAAGAAAATTTCCGAGGAAATGGTTGAAGATCTTGAAAAAGACACAGTAGATTTTCAGCTTAATTACGATGATTCTCTAAAAGAACCAACTGTATTACCTACTAAAATTCCAAGTCTACTTGTTAATGGTGCGTCTGGAATCGCAGTAGGAATGGCAACTAATATGCCTCCACATAACCTTTCTGAAGTAATTGATGGAACCGTAGCTTACATTGATAATAACGATATTGAAATTGATGAATTAATCACTCATATTAAGGCTCCTGACTTTCCTACCGGAGGTGTAATTTATGGTTATGATGGTGTAAAGGAAGCTTTTCATACTGGAAGAGGAAGAGTAGTAATGAGAGCTACTGCAAACTTTGAAGAAGTTAATGGTAGGGAATGTATTATTGTTACCGAAATACCTTATCAAGTTAATAAGGCTGATATGATTCAAAAGACTGCTCAGCTTGTAAATGATAAGAAAATTGAGGGTATTTCAAGTATTAGAGATGAATCTGATAGAAAGGGAATGAGAATTGTTTATGTTCTCAAAAGAGATGCTATACCAAATATTGTTTTAAATACACTTTTTAAATATACAGCTTTACAATCTTCCTTTAGTGTTAATAATATTGCACTTGTTAAAGGAAGGCCTAAGCTTTTAAATTTAAAAGAAATGATCTTACATTTTGTAGATCACAGACATGATGTTGTTGTTAGAAGAACAAAATTTGATCTAAGAAAAGCTGAAGAACGTGCCCATATCCTTGAAGGATTAATAATAGCCTCAGACAATATCGATAAAGTAATTGAGATTATTAAAGCTTCATCTAATGCAGATGATGCTAAGTCTAATCTAATCAAGGAATTTAATTTAACTGAAATTCAATCTAAAGCAATAGTTGAAATGAGGTTGAGACAATTAACTGGTCTAGAACAAGATAAGCTTAGAAATGAACATGCTGAACTTTTAAAATTAATCACTGACTTAAAAGATATTCTTGAAAATAAAGATCGAAGAATGTCAATTATTAAAGATGAGTTATTAGAAGTAAAAGAAAAACATGGTGATGAAAGAAGATCTAGAATAGAATTTTCTGGTGGAGAGCTTAGTATTGAAGACATGATTCCTGATGAAAAAGTTGTTATTACAATATCTCATGCTGGTTACATTAAAAGAACACCGCTTGCAGAATATAAGACACAAAATAGAGGAGGAGTAGGCCAAAAAGGTTCAACAACAAGAAGTGAAGATTTTCTTGAGTATTTATTTGTTGGTACCAATCATCAGTACATGTTATTTTTTACTCAAAAGGGAAGATGTTTTTGGATGCGTGTCTATGAGATTCCTGAGGGGAGTAAAGTTTCTAAAGGTAGAGCAATACAAAACCTCATAAATATCGAACCTGATGATAAGGTTAAAGCATTTATTTGTACACAAGATTTAAAAGATGAGGAATACATCAATAATCATTTCGTTATTATGTGTACTAAGCTTGGTCAAGTTAAAAAAACATCTCTAGAGCAATATTCTAGACCAAGATCAAATGGAATTAATGCAATAACTATCAAGGAAAATGACGAGCTTTTAGAGGCAAGACTAACCACTGGAAATTCTCAAGTGTTGATTGCTGTGAAATCTGGAAAATGTATAAGATTTGAAGAAAGTAAAACTAGACCAATGGGAAGAAATGCATCAGGTGTAAGAGGAATCAGATTGAAAGATTCCAACGATGAAGTAATTGGAATGATTTCAGTAAATGATATGGACAGTGACATCTTAGTTGTTTCAGAAAATGGATATGGTAAAAGATCTAGTCTTGAAGATTATAGAATTACCAACAGGGGTGGAAAAGGGGTAAAAACTATCTCTATAACTGAAAAAACAGGTAGTTTGGTTTCTATTAAAAACGTTTCTGATGGTGATGATTTGATGATTATCAACAAATCTGGAATAGCAATAAGAATGGAAGTTAATGATTTAAGAGTCATGGGTAGAGCAACACAAGGAGTTAAATTAATTAATATCAAAGAAAATGATTCTATTGCAGCTGTAGCTAAAGTTGTCTTAGATGATGAAGATGTTCAAGATGTAGAAGATATTGAAGTCGTAGATGATAATCAAATAAACTAAATTTATATTATGAAAAAACTAGCAATTTTAATGATGTTAATGATTTGTTCTAATTCCTTTACTCAGAAAAAGGAATTAAGACAGATTAATAAACTTATTTCAGAATCTTTTTTTAATGAAGCTGAAAGCTCGTTGGAAGCAATTAGCTCTCTTGTTGAAGTTTCTGATGATAAAATTAAAGCACAGTATTATTTTTATTTAGCGAAAGTTTCAAATGAATTAGAAAAATTTAATGATGCTATTACGGCATATGAAAACCTTAAATCAATCAATGATTCAGCGTATTCTACAATCATTAAAACAGAATTTGATTTTTTGTATAGTCAAATCGAAACTTCAATTATAAACTCAGCGGTTGAAGATAATAGAAATTCAAATTATTCAGTGGCATCTGACAAGTTAATTATGGCTTACAGGATGAATGAAGAAAAAAATAAAGATTATCTGTATTACGCTGCAGGAAGTGCTGTAAATTCTAAAGAATATGATAAAGCACTTGATTATTATGTAGAACTGAAAGAAAATAATTATACTGGTGTTATAGACGAATATTATATTACTAATAATGAAACTGGTGAAGAAGAAAAAGTTTCAGAAACAGAATTTGATCTATTAAAGAACTCGAAAGACTATTCAAATCCTAGAGTTGGTCAAACAGAGTCTAGATATCCTGAGATTGTTAAAAACATAGCACTCATATATGTTCAGCAAGGGAAAAATGATGTTGCAATTGAAGCAATTCAAGAAGCAAGATCCATTCAGCCAGATGATACGAGCTTAATACTAAATGAGGCTGACTTATATATTAGAATTAGTAACAATTCAGATGATGAAAGTGAAAGAGATTTATATAGAAAAAAGTTCAAGGAATTAATGGAGTTAGCAATTACCAAAGATCCTGAAAATGGAATATTGTATTATAACCTTGGTGTTATATCATCTGAACAAGGTGAAAATGATTCAGCTTTAGAATATTATAAAAAGGCTATTGAATTTAAACCAGATTATGTTGATGCATATTTAAATTTAGTTGCAGTAATTCTTGATGGTGAACAATCAATAGTTGATGAAATGAATAATCTAGGAACTTCAAAAAAAGATAATATTCGATATGATGAATTGAAAGTTGAAAGAGAAGATTTATACAAAGAATGTATTCCATTTCTAGAAAAACTGATTGGGGTTTCTCCAACCAATATTGATGCCTTAAATACTTTAAAAAACATCTACGGAGTTTTAGGTGAAAATGAAAAATTTAAAGATATAAGTGCTAAGATTAACGAAATTCAAGGTTAAATTATTCTTCTGATTCCCTGGAGCTTATGAGTTATTTCTAGGGTTTCAGAATTAATTATTCCTTTTTCATTCAGTTTATCTATTCTAACTCTGTTAAAGGCATGTATAATTTTTCTTGATCCTAAGTATATTCCGACATGAGTTATATTATCTTTTGCGTCTCCAAAGAAGCATAGATCGTCTTTTTCTGCTTCATCAATTCTCTCAATTTCAGTTCCTGAATCATATTGGTCTTTTGCATCTCTTTCGATGAATATATTTTTAGTTCTAAAATAAATTTGTGATAATCCTGAACAATCAATTCCAAATTTTGTTTTTCCTCCCCATAAGTATGGGCTATTTAAAAAAATATTAATTTCTGAAGAATTACTTTCTATTTGAATATTTTTGAAGTCTAAGTAATCAGCAGAACTTATTTGACAACCAATTGGGATTATCATTGTTGAGCCGTCTGGGGTGGTGAGACTAGATTCAGTTTTGTTAATTACAATTTTAGAATTTAGTGATTTGTAATCATTTTCAGAAATTAAAAAAATACTGTTTTTTTCAATCCATCCATCATAATTATCTAAAAACGAAGTTATTTTTACCCACTTGAGATTATTCTCTAATATCGTAAAAGTCTCACCAAAAAACATTTGATTTATCATCTCACTTTTACTATTGTTTTTTGATCTTATAGCGACTACGCTTTCTTTTATGACTCCATGTTTCACTTTCTTAAATTATGAAATTGTTATTAATAATATTATTAATTTTGAAAAATGATTATTGAACAAATATATACTGGATGCTTATTTCAAGCATCATATTATATTGAAAGTAATGGTGAGTCTGCAATTATTGACCCGATTAGAGAAGTTGATTTATACATTGATAAAGCAAGAAACAACAACTCTAAAATAAAGTATGTTTTTGAAACACATTTTCATGCTGATTTTGTAAGTGGACATTTAACATTATCTAAGAAAACAAATTCAAAAATTATTTTCGGCCCCAATGCAAAACCTAATTATGAGTGTACTATAGCTAATGATAATGATGAATTTACTGTAGGTGATCTTACCATCAAGGTTTTACATACACCTGGTCACACACTTGAGAGTGTTACATACCTTCTAAAGGATTCTGAGGGTAAAGATTACTGCATTTTTACTGGGGATACTTTGTTCTTAGGAGATGTTGGTAGACCAGATTTGGCTCAAGTTGATGCTGAGATTAATCCTGAAATTCAAGCAGGAATGTTGTTTGATTCAATACAAAATAAAATTTCAGTTTTAGATGATGATGTAATTGTTTACCCAGCTCACGGTGCTGGTTCAGCATGTGGAAAAAATATGATGAAAATTACTTTTGATAGTCTTGGTAATCAAAAAAAAATAAATTATGCTCTAAATGGATCATGCAATAGAGAAGAGTTTATTGATATTTTAACAAAAGATTTACCCCCTCCGCCTGAATATTTTCCATCAAATGTGTCATTAAATATTAATGGATACAGTGATATTGATAAAATCCTTTTAAATAACTCAAAATCAATTCCTCCATCAGATTTCAAGAATATTATTGAAAGTGATGAAGTCTTGATTCTAGATACAAGATCACCAGAAAAATTTAGTGATTGTCATATTCCAAATTCCATTTTTATTGGAATTGATGGGAGTTTTGCTCCATGGGTTGGAGAGATTTTAAAGGATATTAAAATTAAAATTTTAGTTGTAGTTGATGATAATAGGGAAACTGAAGTGTTCACAAGGTTATCAAGAGTGGGTTTTGATAATTATATAGGGTATTTATCTGGTGGTATTAATAGTTGGATAAAAAACGGCTATGAAACACAAAGTATTGAGAATATTTCACCTGATAAATTTGTTAATTTAATTAATGAAATTAAGATTTTGGATGTTAGAAATGAAGGAGAAATAAATTCTTCATCGTTAGATAATTCTATAAAGATTCCATTAAAAACTTTAGAAAATAATTTGTATAATCTTAATCAAAACAACAAGTATTATATCCATTGTGCAGGTGGTTACAGAAGTATGATTGCTGCATCACTTATGAAGAAAAATGGATTTAATAATTTAGTTAATGTAAGTAAAGGTTATTCAGGCATAAAAAAATGTTTAATAAATATTTAAAATTCTTAATTCCTATTTTGATCCTTCAAAATTTTATTTCTTGTAGTCAAATTAATTACAATCAAGTTGATTATAACTTTTTTTTAAATTTTGAATCAGATAAAGTTTTGATTGATGTAAGAAGCGATGAGGAAATTTCAATAAAGAGTGTCGATGATTTCATACAAATTGATTTCTATAAAGACGATTTTTATGAAAATTTATTAAATCTTGACAAAGAAGAAAATATATTTATATTATGTAGGTCGGGTAGAAGAAGTGGATTAGCTGCAAGGTTTCTTGCAGAAAATGGATATTTAAAAATTTATAATATAAAAGGAGGGATTAATTCAATTAAGGATTAATCTTTATCGCCATAAACTACTAATGTACCTTCCCAATTTTTTCCTGTGCAAACTTGTTTGTAATTAATATTTTTAAAACCTGATCTTTTAAAAAAACTTAACCATTCTTCAATTGAATGAAGTTTCATGATGTTTACTTTAGTTTTTTCTTGCCAATCATGACATGTATTATTTTCAAAATAATAATCAATACCCATAATAAATCTTCCGTTTTTTAATAACCAATTATCATGTATTTTTTTTATTAATTCTTGTGGATTTTCAAAGTAGTATAAAACTTCCATTGAAAACACAACATTAACCTTATTTTTAGGATTCCAATTCAATAAATCAGCATTGAAGTACTTTCCAAGATTATCTAGAGATCTTGCTTTTTTTATCATTTTGTTGGAACCATCAACTCCAATTCCATTTACACATTTTGTGTTTTCAAATAAATATCTCACTAACCAACCATTTCCGCATCCAGCATCAATAAAAGAATATGCATTACTTGTATTATAAAGTTTTATCATTTCCATTACAGGCATGTAATGGTTTTTTTCCATCCCTTCATCTTTTCCAATATCAACCCAGTCAGAAAAAACTTCTATCGGGGTTTTCATACTTTTTTTCTTGTACTAATTACATAGAGAGAATAAGTAAACATTAAAACTATTACCTCCCAAAATAGAATATAGTATGGCCATTCACCAATTATTAATGGATTATTTACCTCAGGTGGATATGCTATATACATGTAATTTGAGTCAATTTGGAAGTTTAGAGGCATTATAATGGCTACAAGTATATTTAGATAAAGTAGCATTTTAAGCCATGAGTATTTTCTTAACTTATAATTTAGATGTTGAAACATGTAGATTGGTAATAAAATAATTCCTGCGTGAGTTACGTGATACTCAATATATCTATATAATGAATCATCATAATAATTAATCTGAGGAGTTAAAAAAGCTTGAATAGCACCAATTATACCAGCATAAAATAGAAATTCAAATAGAGTTTTGTTTTTTGGGATAAATAAAATTGTACAGGCTATTAAATTTGAAATACTGCATAATTGTAGCGGTAAATTTTCACTAATATTCCAATTACCATTTAAAATAAGTCTACCGTGATTTGTTAATGTTATAAAAATTAATACAAATGATATAATCTTAGCGTAATTTAATTTGTTTTTTACACTTACAAATTTGCCTAGAAAAAGGTATAAAAATATACAAATTGTAGTGACAGCGATATTCCTTATCCACTCATCAGAAAGAAATTCTATTACATATTCTTGAATATCCATAAATAATTTAAAATTTGAGATGATCAAAAAAATCAAGAAATAAATTAGAAAGATCTTCATTGTCACCTGGAGATATTTTATTCTTTTTCATATAGCTATTAATTTCTTTTGACATATTTTTTGAAAACATAGACAATAAAAATTTCTTTCTTCTTTCAATTTTTTTCATTTTGTTGTCTACGTATAGTAGAAGTGAATTATTTCTTCTATAGGTTGGCTCAGGTTTTTCTTGTATTCCAGCAGTATAACTAGGCTCGTATAATTCCAAAAACGTATCTGCTAGCAATAAAAAATTTTCATTTTCAGTGATAAGCTCATAAAATTTTCCTTTTAGAGAAATAAAGTTTTTTTCTGCGAAACTTACTCTGCTTACTTTATTTGATAATAATTTTAATGTTTTGCTGTTTTCTGCATCTATATCAAAAGTTTGCTCTAATAGATTATAATTTGTCTGAACATTTATTGGTTTTTCACCGTCAAATAAGAAAATTAGGGCATTTTGTGGTTTTTTAAAATAATATCTATTACCTGCATAATTTATTACTTTCTTTGTATACTCAGCAGTAATTTGATTTTGAATGATGTTAAAATTTGAATCAATATCAAAATTTGTAGTATTGAAATTTTGACCAAACATTCCAACACAAAACAATAGAGTAAAGATTTTTTTCATTTTATAAATGTAGCAATTGTTGTTAAATTAATTAGAAAATTTCTGCAATCATACACCTAACACTTCCTCCAGAGTATTTTTCAATATTTGGAATGGATCCAACTACAAAATCACCAATACTATTAATTTGACTGATTTGGGTTGATGAAAGTGAATTATAAGCAGTCTTACTAATAATAAACTTGATGACATTATCTTTTGATTTTAAAATAATTATGTTTCCAGCAAAATCTTTTACTTGACTTTCAGAGATTTCAATAACAATGTTTGTTCCTTCAAGTTTTTGTTTAACTAGATTTCTTTCCTGCAAGCAATCTATTGAATCGAGACAAATTATTGAAGCACCCGCACCTATAGTCATCATTACATTTGTGTGATAAATTAATTTTCTTTCATTCTTGTATGTGTGATATGCTTTGAAAGAAACTGGATTATAATTAAAATCTTTACAAAATTTCAAAAACAATTCTTTTGATGACCTTTGAGAGATAGAACAATATGCAATTCTATTAGTTCTGTCTAAAACAAAGCTTCCTGTTCCTTCTAAGAAGATTTCTGAATCAGCATATTTTGTATAATCATAAATTTTATAATCATTATTACTATTAATTTTATTAATTAAATCGTAATTAACCTCTGTTCTTCTATTTTTAGCAAACATTGGAAAAATACCAACCTTATTTTGATCAAATACAATCCAGTTGTTGGGAAAAATTTCATCTGGATTATTCATAGTTCTAGAACCTTCAACCACTTCAACCTCAATTTCATTTTCTTCTAATTTTCTTACAAACTGATTAAATTCTTTTATTGCAATTTTATTTAAAACACTATTAGAAATTCCAAGACTATTTTTTTGAAAAAAATTATTTACTATAGTTTCTTCATTGGATCTGAAATTATTTGGTTTAACCATTAAAATTTTACTGGTTAATATCATCAGAATCTTATTAATGGTAGTGTTGAGCATCTAAATAATCCACCTTGCTTACCAACTTCATTTAATTTTACTTTTACAACTTTTATGTTCCTTTCTTTGAGCCAATTATTTAACTTATCGAATTTATAATCAGAAACAACAATCTTTTCAGAAATAGAAAAAAAGTTACAAAGCATTTTACTCATTTCTTTTGATGTTATATTTAATACATTATCAACACCATATTCTTTAATAAGCAAGTTGTAATCACTAGAATTGTAAAAACCATCTTTACATATTACAGCATATTTACTTCCAACAGGTTGAAAACAACAATCTAAATGTAAAGCATTGTTTTCAGGATCTAGTGAGGATTTTTTTAATTTCAATGGAATAATATCTTTCTCAGGAAAAAATTTTTTTAAAAAAACAATTGCATTAAAATTTGTTCTTGCTGTAATTTGTTTTTTATAATCAGCTTCATCGTAATAACCAACATACAATTTATCTTTTGCTACAATAATATCCCCTCCTTCTACATGAATATCATCTTCAAGTTTTATGATCTTTTCTTTATCAATCATATTTAAGATTGATTTCAAACCATTAATTTCATTTTGTCGATGAGGAAGTATATTTGATATAAAAAAGAAATCATCAATTACAAAACCTATATCTCTAGCAAATATTTGATTACAATCCTTAATAGAATCAAGTTCAATAACTTCAATGTTGTTTTCTCTAAGAGCTTTCTTGTAAGAATCAAGTTCTGCTATTAAATCTTTTTTTTTAGGGTATGTGTTGTTATTTAAATGAAATTTTGACGTTGGGTCATATAGATCAGAGATATCGGGTTTTATAAAATTATTAGCTTGACCAACTATCACTTTGGAAAGTTGTGATACTTCATCAATAATATTTAATGATAGTTTAGAATTCACTTAAGCTCAGATCAATAATTTTTAAAGCTTTTTTTATTTGTCTTTTATTTATAACTAGGGGGGGAGCAAATCTAATTTTATTTCCCTGAGTTGGCTTTGCTAATAAACCATTGTCTTTCATACTAAGGCATATATTCCAAGGAATTTTAGATTTAATGTCACAATCTAAAATTATTGCATTTAATAATCCTTTACCTCGAATTCCTTTAATTATTTTTCTTCTAGATTTTATTTCTTCCAAACCATCTCTAAAAATTTTACCAAGATTTTCTGCATTTTCTGAAAGCTTGTAGTCTAAAGTGTACTTAATTGAAGCTTTTGCAACCACTCCTGCAAGAGGATTTCCTCCAAAAGTAGATCCGTGTGATCCAACTTGCATTACACTCATAATCTCTTTTGATGTTAATACTCCTGAAACAGGATAAAAACCAGCAGATAATGCTTTTCCAAGTATAACTATGTCAGGAATAATATCTTCATGCCAGCTAGCAAGTAGCTTTCCGGTTCTTCCAATACCAGTTTGAATTTCATCTGCAATAAACAAAACATTATATTTTTCACACAATTTTTTTGCTTTAGACAGATATCCATCATCTGGAACAACTACACCTCCTTCACCTTGAATTGGTTCTACTAAAAAACCTGCAATGTTCTTGTCTTTTTTAAGAACATCTTCAAGTTGTTTGATGTTATTATAATCTATTATTTCAAATCCTGGTGTTAGTGGACCAAAATTTTCTTTACTTCCTTTGCTTGATGAAAATGAAATGATTGTTGTTGTCCTCCCGTGAAAATTGCCATTGCAAGTAATTATTTTGGCAACATCTTTTTTTATTCCTTTTACTTCGTGCCCCCATTTTCTACATATTTTGATTGCACTTTCAACCGCTTCTGCCCCAGAATTCATTGGAAGCATTTTATCATAGCCAAAAGTTTTAGTTATGTATTCGAGTGAATCTCCAAGTTCACTGTTGTAAAAAGCTCTTGAAGTAAGCGTTAATCTCCTTGCTTGTCTAGTAAATGATCTTAAAATTTTACTATTACAATGTCCTTGATTAACTGCAGAATAAGAGGATAGAAAATCTAAATATTTTTTACAGTGAACATCCCATACATAAACTCCTTTTCCTTTTTTTAATACAACTGGAAGAGGATTGTATGTGTTAGAACAAAATGTTTCTTCTTTTTTAATCAGTTGTTTTTCTTTATTTGAAAGCATATTCAAATTTAACTATAAATTACAAGCAAATAAAAACCCTAGGAAAATTCCTAGGGTTAAGCGGAGAAAGAGGGATTCGAACCCCCGGAGGTGTGACCCTCAACGGTTTTCAAGACCGCCGCATTCGACCACTCTGCCATTTCTCCAGACGTGCAAATATAAAAAGTAATTTTTTAAAACATAATTTATATTAGCTTGATTGTTATATTTAGCAAAATATAATTTTGGATTTATTTTTAAACATACCTTGGGAGTATCCCGCACTATTTTTAATAGGTATAATTGTTGGTTTTATAAATACAATGGCTGGAGGAGGTTCACTCATAACTCTTCCTGTTTTAATTTTCATGGGTTTACCATCTTCCGTGGCAAATGGCACAAATAGAATAGGTATTTTATTTTCATCTTTTTCTGCTCATTATGGCTTTACATCAAAAGGTATAAATACATTTCCGTTTAGTATCTATCTAGGAATTTCAGCACTTTTAGGATCTTTAATTGGAGCTAAAATTGCAATTTCTGTTGAAGATGACATTTTTAATAAAATTCTCTCCGTAATTATAATAGTTGTTTCAATTTTAATTCTTTTTAAACCTAAAACTAAACTAAACTTTAATTCAGAAAAAAAGAGTACTAAAGAGATTGTTATTTCTTGTGTAGTATTCTTTTTTATTGGTATATATGGTGGTTTTGTTAATGCAGGAATTGGTTTAGTGGTAATGCTATTTCTTAGCTACTTCAATAAAATGAACCTAGTTAAAGTAAATGCAACAAAATCAATAGTAATCTTGATATATACAGCTGCAGCTTTTTTAATTTTTCTTTATAATGATTTAGTTAATTTTCCCTACGGTATTTCAATAGCTTTAGGAACTTTATATGGAGGTTGGAAGGCAAGTGTTATTTCTGTTGAAAGAGGAGAAGGAATAATTAAAGTTTTTATGATAATATCACTAATTATTATATCAGTAAAACTTTGGTTTTTTTAAAAAGAAGTTTGGTCAGTAATTTCTAAACCATAACCACTTAAACCTACTCTTTTAGTGGTTTTGCTATTGGTTAATAAATTTATTTTCTTAATATTTAATTTGTGAAGTATTTGAGCTCCAACGCCAAAATCCTTTGCATCCATTTTTCTGTATGGTAAAGCTTTATCACCTGTATTGTGTTTATCTTTAATTGTGTTCAACCAGTTAATTATGTTGTTAGCTTCAGATTCTTGATTTATAAAAACTACAACACCCTTTTCATAATTATTTATAATTTTTAATATTGAATCGTATCCCTGATAATCTTCATTAACCATACTTTCAATTAAATTGTTAATTGATCCAAGTGAAGTTATTCTAGTTAACACAGCTTCATTATCATTCCATTTACCTTTTTTTAAAGCTAAGTGAATTTGATCATTATTATTTTGCTTAAAAACATGCATGTCAAATTCACCATGAATAGAATTAAATTTAAAACAATCAATCTGATCTATTAATGTATCGTGTTTCATCCTGTATGAAACTAAGTCTTCAATTGAAATAATTTTTAAATTAAATTTTTCTGCAACTTTTTTAAGTTCAGGAAGTCTAGCCATTGTTCCATCTTCATTCATTATCTCACAAACAACACCAGCTGGTTTAAATCCTGCTAATCTTGCTAGGTCAATAGCAGCTTCAGTATGTCCAGTTCTTCTCAAAACACCTCCATCTTTTGCCACAAGGGGAAATATGTGACCAGGTCTTGCTAAATCTTCGGGCTTTGTTACATTGTTCACTAAAGAAAGTATTGTTTTCGCTCTATCTGATGCTGATATTCCAGATGTAACACCATTACCTTTTAAATCAACCGAGACAGTGAATGCCGTTTCCATTAGTTCTGTGTTCTTATCAACCATATGATTTAATCCAAGTTGTTTACATCTCTTGGAGGTTAATGGCACACAAATCAATCCTCTTCCGTGAATTGCCATAAAATTTATAATTTCAGGCTTAACAGTTTCAGCTGGAAGAATAAAATCACCCTCATTTTCTCTGTTTTCATCATCTACTACAATGATCATTTTACCATTCTTTAAATCAATTAATGCTTCTTCAATTGTATTTAAGCTCATTTTTTAAAATTTATTTTTTTTAAGTATGATTTTAATTCTTCGATTTTACTATCTAAATTAATTATCGATTTATCTGATGAAGCTCTAGAAATTAAATATATACCTATAGGTAACATTAATATATTAGAGATCCAACTACCAAGCATTGGTGCTATTGATCCATCCTCAGCAGCATTTTTAGAAAAAGTTCCTAAAAAATGATAAGTTAAGAACATGATTAATGCAATAACAACCGGATATCCAAATCCGCCTTTTCTGATTATTGCTCCAAGGGGGGCACCAACAAAGAACAATATTATGGCAGCAAATGATATTGCATACTTATCATAAAGTGTTGATTTATGAAGGTTTATTAATTTTTCCCTCATAAAAAAATTTGTTTTCTGACTTTCAAGACTTGTGA
>Ga0255766_10000355_pt1 | contig 40956 bp, 41 predicted proteins | sample 071ome_23_FD_179966 | JGI IMG/M metagenome (GOLD analysis project Ga0255766, IMG submission 179966) | Coastal salt marsh microbial communities from the Groves Creek Marsh, Skidaway Island, Georgia - 071403BT metaG (version 2) | ecosystem: Environmental > Aquatic > Marine > Intertidal zone >...
CAGTACCTTCTTCCAGTTTTTCCACAGGTCCATTGTCTTCTCCAAAATTTACGTCAGCGTCAACCTTGTCATACAGTTCCATAAAGGACTGTTTAGTTTCATCATCAAAACGATTAATACAAACCTCAATTGCCTTTGCCTTATCATTCCAGATAGAAAAGGCACGAGTGATGTGGACTAGGCGACGAGTAGAAATAACCTCTTCGATACCACCATCATAGAAGGTCTTACGGATAATGTCTGCCCAGTCCACCAAACGCTTACAGAATTCAGTGTCAGAACATTGTGCCATCAAGATCTTTTGTTCAATCGCAGGGGTTGGATATTCCTGTTCAAGAGTAATAGCAAAACGTTCAAGGAATGCCTCATTAAGAACATTAGTCCCAATGAACCGTCCATCATCACTACCCTTTCCTTTAGTATTAGCGGTTGCAAATACTTGGAACCCTTCCGCTGGGGCAATAAATTTGCCAATCTTTTTCAGGAAAACTCCTTTCCCCTCCAAGACCGATTGAAGGCAAAGAATTTTGTTGGAAGCCAGGTCAATCTCGTCAAGCAATAGAATCGCACCGCGCTCCAAGGCTTCGATGACTGGACCATTGTGCCAAACGGTCTCACCATTGACAAGGCGGAATCCACCAATGAGGTCATCTTCATCAGTCTCTACCGTGATATTGACGCGGATGAGTTCGCGACCCAATTGAGCGCAGGCTTGTTCGACCGAAAGCGTTTTGCCATTACCCGACAGACCCGTAATGAACGTCGGGTAGAATAGACGGGACTGAATAATTTTGCGAACATCGTTGAAATTACCAAACTTGACGAAGGTATCATCTTTTTTAGGAATGAGATTTTGTTCAACAGCAGGCATCGCAGGAGGTGCCTGATAAGTTTGTTCTAGTTTTTCCTGAACGGTCAGGTTCCAACGACCACGAGCAACCTTGTACTTATCAAGATGCTTAGATACAGTCGGATAAGAGATGTCGTTGGAGGCACAGTAACCACGGACATCGGCAGTAGTCAAATTGTTCCCATAAAGATCGCGAAGGGAATTGATCAGGGTTTCGGTGTTCACTCGTGCAGTCATCAGTGGATCTGTTTGGTATGTATCTAGTATACACGAAAAACCCCTTCTGAGAAGGGGTTTAGGACAGTTTTTCTATCGTCCATACTTGAACTTCATTGCCTGTAGGAACCATGCGTCAGTTAGGGACTTGGGTCCATGAATCAGGATTTGTACCTGTTTTTCTTTGAGGGAAGGGTCCGCCAATGCTCTCTTCTTCCACTCTGGCACTTCAATTGTCATTTTAGCACACCTCCATATTTAGGCAATAAGTTCAATAAATTCACCCAGGATTCTCTTATTCATCTTCTTACTTTTAAGACTCTTAAGAAAAGCAGATTTAATCTGGGACTTGGTAGCCTCCTCAGAAACATGGAAATCGGAATCCTGTGACAATGCTGTCGAAGAAAGTCCGAAGTAAGAATGATATCCAGATCCCTTGATAGTAACAGTCTTATTTTTCTTCCAGTGTTGGAGGAGTTTATCAGTTTCAATAACCGATTCAGTATACCTGCGGATGAAGTTACCAGAATCTCTAGAAGCCAAAACACGAATACCAATAAAATTAGTATTCACAAAACGACTACGAAGTTGGTCCAACAGAGTTTCCGTAGGTCCATGATAGTCATCTTTGATCATATGAGTGTTTCCAGTAGACCGATCTCGGAGGAAACATTTCCTAGAGTAGACAGGGCGAGTGCCAGTGTAAGTCTCTTCTGGATTCCTAGAGTGAGGAAGAACGACATTGTACTTCATCGGGGGTGCTTCACCATCAGTTAGAACGATGCACTGAACCTTCTGAACCCCATTCCGTTTTTTAAAATCGGGAATGATCTGATTCATGCAAATCAAAGCCTCATTCAGAGGCGTGCCAGAGAGACTCAGGCGACGAGGATTCTGATATTGGGTATTCCACCGATGAGAGCTGTCATGACCTGCCACAACCCTGTAGAGGTTACGCATTTGATCTTCTAGAGCTGCACCACGAGTTGTACTAGTAAACAAGTTCATCAGACTGAATGACCGATCAACATACAACTCATTGTGTTTACGTTCTTGATGTTCTGGTGGAATGACGGCGGTCGGGTGCCCCATACTATCGAGACGGTTGCTGTCATAGGTAACTACATTCCACTCATTAGTGAAAGCATACACATCAAAAGGAACACTTACCTTCTTACAGAACCAAATGAGATTATAAAGTTGTTTGATTGTGTCAACCAGTACGTCTTGCATAGACCCAGACCAGTCAAGAACAAAGACCAGTCCATGATTCTTGCCTTCAGGGAGAGTAGTAACCTTCCTGAATAGATCTTCGTTGTACTTATAGGTGTGAAGTTTAGTACAGTCTAGGACACCAGTCCTAGAAATACTGGCACGAGCATAAGAATCGGCTGCCTTCTTGCACTCAAACTCTTTCACCAGATAGTTTACTTCCTTCTGAGCAGACTTCTTGAACTTGCGATATTCGTTATCAATAGACTCATAAACAAAAGGTTCAAACAGTTGTTGACATTCATTGATGTGATCATGAACATCGGTGTTTTTAGCAATGACAGTATCCAGAGTAACAGTAGGCAACTCAAGATACACATTCTCAGCAAAAGAATGCGTCCCAGTATTCAACTCTTCTACAGCATCTTCAAAACTCTTATCTGTAACTGTATCAAACTGATCCCCACCCTGTTTGTTCGGGGTAGTTTTCTGTCCCTGTGTTTCAAGATCACCAGAAGAAGATTCCTCTTCAGATCCATCAGACATGGATTCGGAAGCATCTCCGCCTCCAGAAGAAGACTGTGGAGATTGTCCGCCAGTCTGTTGGGTTCCAGCAGGAGACTCCTGTGGTTCCTGTTCGTTCACTTCAGACTTACAGAAATCATACAACTCTTGAGCGACTAAGAGAACGTCACTAAAGGTTTCAACTTTCCTACAAAGATCTAGGAAGTGACTCTCACTATCAGCAAAAGGAATCTGGACAAAGTTCCCAATCTTAAACTGAAGATTGATTCGGTCTGCCAAGGAAAGGTCTTCAAGATTCTCTTCTTCAATACCAAAGAAGTCTTGATCCGACAATTCAGAATAACCTCGGTAGAAAGTCTTATTGAGTCCAGCAAACCTACGTTTGATAAGTCGTTCAATACGAACGTCTTCGATGATATTTACAAAACTCTTAGGAATATCTGGATGATCTTTTTTCCAATCAATATTTGGAGTATACAGTGCATGTCCAACTTCATGACCCACCAGAAGGTCATATACGACGTTGGAAGCACGCTGCCACATCGGCAGGGTAAGAATACGTCGATCAACATCGAAGGAGGCAGTAGAGACCTGTCTGTTTTCAATAATAAGGTCTTCGGTTGCCAGGAGTTTCGCCAGTTGACCCTTGACTTCGTAGTTGACGGACTTCATCTAGTGTTCCTGAATTGATCCTATCATTGCACGGTTTGACGGATCAGGAAAGGGGCTTTGTGCCCCTTTGTCAACTGACCACCTTACTGAATCCAGATACCTTGTCGAAGGTAATTAAGTTTTCGAATTTATCGGTTAGTTCTTCAGTTTTATGAGAGATCACAAAGATATTGGCGTCTTTGATAATATACCGAATAAGGACAGTAAAGAAGTCTGTGCCCTGGGCGTCCAAAGAACTATCAAAGATTTCATCCAAGATCAAAAGATTTGTGGATGAAGAGTTTCTCATCTTAGCAATATCTCGCCAAGTAAACAAAAGAGCAAGATCAATTCGCATTTTTTCACCTTCAGAGAAGGACTCGTATGAGAAGTCTTCGTGAATAGGCGACTTGATACTTTCTTTGAATTCTTCATCTAGAGTAAAGTTAACAAAGAAGTCCATCTTTTGCAGATAATCATTGATCTGCTTATTCATGATGGGAAGGTATCTCTTGATGATTTTTGACTTTACGCCACTGTCTTTCATCAAGGACTGGGCAAACTCTAAGTATGTTTTATCTTCCGACTCTTTAGATCTCTCTTCTTCGCAACTCAACAATTCATTTTCAAGATCCCGTAGTTTGCTTCGTTCAGAATTTCGATTTTCAATTTGGTTGGTAGTTCTTTGAATTTCACCTTCGAGTTCTGAAGTCTGACGTTGGTACTCAGTAATCTTTGTATTGTTGGTAGAAATGCCATAGTTTATCTCAGAGATCTGCGAGGATAGTTCTGAGAATCTCTTGTCTTTAGATTGTTCTAAAGCAATTGTTGATTTCAGATCATTATATGCATCGTTAAGCTCTTTGGCTTTACTTTCAATATCCCCAATTTTATTTAAGCGAAACTGTTCTTCAATATCTTGTTCGCAGGTAGGGCAAACCGAATTATCTTTAAAAAACTTATGATCTTCAGTCAAGTTCTGCATCTTTTGTTGCAGTTTTGATCTGATAGAAGAAAGTTTTTTAAGAGTTGCGTCAGATTTAGATAAAGAATCGGCCTCTACTTGAAGTTCAGTTTCAATGATTTTTTGATTCTTAATATTTTCTTCTTGCAAATTTTTAGAAAGAACAAGAAGTTCTTTTATCTTCTCTTGTTTTTTTCCAATACTTTCTTTGCCTCGTTTATCTAGATCTTCAATGAAATCTTTTTGCATCTCGATCTTGTCTTCGACCATATCTTTCTTGATCGTAAGTTGCCTGACAAGTTCGTTATTGGATCTAATTCTCTCCTTCAAAATATTACTCATGTCAGAGAAGATACGAATGTCAAGGAGATCCTCAACAATGTCTCTACGATGAGCAGCAGATAACTGCATGAAGGGAACAAACGTGGCAGATCCCAGGATGACTGTCTGAGTAAAAGACTTATAGTTTAACTTAAGAATATTTTCTTCAAGATACTTCTGTTGATCCGTTGCACTTGGGAACTGATCCTGCATACGATCATCAACCCAGATCTCAAAAAGATTTGGTTTGATGCCTCGGACAATCTTATATTCTTTATTATGAATAGAGAATTCAATCTCAACCAGACAGTCTTTCTCGTTGACTGAGTTAACTAGTTGAGTCTTAGAAATTTTACGGAATGGTTTATTATACAACGCAAAAGTCAGGGCGTCCAAAATAGTGGACTTCCCCGCACCGTTAGTACCTACAATTAGATTTGTTTTCGCCTTAACTAAATCGATTTCAGTGAAACTATTACCCGTAGAGAGAAAGTTCTTCCATCGAATTTTTTCAAACTTAATCATTCTTTAGGAGGTATTACACAATCTTCTGGTGTAATGATTACATACTTATAATTATACAACTCACATGTCTTTATGGCGACCTCTTTGTCGATTTCTACAACTCTGAGGGGTACATAATCATCTGCTTCGAGAAGAACAATAAATCTTTCCGCATCATCCTCTTCTTCGAAGATATAGAGAGCCTTGTCTCCTTCATCATCGGTAACGGCATATGCGCCGTCTCCAGACTCTTCATCCAAGGCCAGAATGAACATTAGACCATTTCGCAAGCTTCCGTATAAACTTCTTCCAGAAGTTTCTTAACTCGATCTTTATCTAAATCAAAATCCGAGTCTTCAACATATTTATTCAGAAGAGTCACAGTGTCTTCTATTTTCTCGCCATCAAAATCCACTTCCTCATCATTGACAGAAAGATTCTCAATGATTTTGAGTTCATGAACATTCGCCTTGAAAAGTTTATCAATAAACTGTTCAAACTGGAATTGGTCAGACTTCTTTCTAACAACTACCTTTACAATCTTGTCTTTATACTTACTCGCATTGAACAAGGCAGGTTTAGTATCTTCATAAGGAATAACTTCGAAGATGGTATATGGATTTTGAATAAACTCCAACTCAAAGGTTTCGGTATCTAAGATATGAAATCCACGAGCATCATCTACATCATTCCAATAGAGTTGATATGGATTGCCGAGATAAAAGACATGACCATCACTACTCTTTGTGTGGTAGTGGCCAGAAAAAACGTAGTCGAACTTTTCGTACTTATCTTTGTCGTCACCGTGTTGTTGAACATTACCGCGATGAAGTTTGAATCCATTGAGTTCTAGATGACCAAAGACAACTTTTGCCTTGGTCTTTTTCATTTTCTCAAAGGTTTCCTCACTATTCTCAGCACAAATCCAGGGAATTGCAAAGAAATTTAGATCACCTACTTTGTAATCACCAGGAGAAGAAATGGGAACGATATTGGTATAGTCTTCGAGAAGAGACTCGATAGAGTTGATCTCGTTAGTATTTTTGTAATAGGCATCGTGATTTCCAACGAGTTGCCACACCTTAACATCTAAATCAGCAAATCGATTATATACATGTTTCTTTGCCCAGTTTAGAGCCCAGAAGTCAACACTCCTTCGATTATCAAATGCATCTCCCATATGGATACACGCCTTGATTCCTCTCTCTTCTAGAGTAGGAAAGAAAACGTCTTCATAGAATCTTTGAAAGTAATCATGAAACGTTTTATTTCCCCTACGCCCTCCGAAGTGAGTATCGGTAATAATCGCAACCTTCATCTACGTTTTAGGAAATTAATAATAAGGTTAAGTAAAGACTTGCCAGCAGAACCTTCAAACTCTTCAAACATATACATGTTCAATCTAAAGGCATAGTTTGCCTCTGCGACTAGAGCGTTAATCATCGAATCATCGATGGGAAGGTTATCCAATATACCACGATAACACTTCTTATACAGTTTGGCATCATCGATATTGGGGAACTCATAGAATTCCAGTCCAAGTCCTTCGGGAGGATTTAAAGCTGTTTTGGCAATTCCTTTCAGAATTTGTCCACCAGAAAGATCTCCAAGGTAACGAGTGTAGTGATGTGCCACCAGATATTCTGGGGGACACGTCAAAATTCTATCCACATATTGTTGTGTCGCCAAAGAGGGGCAAACTTTTTCTTTCCAATTGGGACCATAGTAATAAGAAAGATCCCTTTCCAAAGAACTCTTTCTCTTTAGATCAGAAAGATTAATCTGACTTACAACTGGATGATCTTGCAACTGATCAATTCTTGTCTCCATCGCAGAATAGATGAAGTAGAAGTTTGCAATCAGTTTTCGATATTGCGTTTCATCCAATATGCCGCGGAGAAACGCAGCAACGAATTGGGTATTCTCCGCAGCAGAGTGAGACTTTTTAGTCCCTTCCTTTAGTTCTTTTGAGAGTTGCATGGCAGTCCGTCGTACTTTTCTTCAAATTCTAAGAATCTGATTTGTTTAAATCCACAATAGAGAGTCTTTGTATCAAAGTAATTAAATCCACCAACAATACACTCATTCGTTAATGTGTGTCCAATATTAGGTCTATTAGGCCCATAATCTTCTGGACGAATTTGTTCTTTCCATTGATAAGGGGTGGTAAGATCATCAGAAGTCATTGTATCTACCATCATCATATCGAAGAAGAGATCATCATCACATGTAACTGGATGTCTACTCAAGTTATCAGAGGCAATCTTAGTAACTCTATTCCAGAAAGGAGTGTCATACTTTGAACCAAACTGATAATGGAGAGACAAGGCATACTGATAGTCCAACATTTCCTGACGGAACCTTCTATTGGCAGTAACCAAAGCAGGGTAATCTCTCTTCTCAGCAAAATTACAGATATCTTCAGAAAGAAGTTTATAGTAATCAAGAGAAAGAGCCTGAAGTGGTTCGAGGAAGAACAGCCTGTTACCGTTCAAAGCCTCCCACTTACTGACAACCATGTTTTTCGCATAACGAGGTTTCCACTTGATCTGTTTAAACTCTTTATCCTCGCCATACATTCTTTTGAGTTCAGCAATCGCTTCCTCATCAGTAGTTTCTTGGTCGTTATACAGATAACCACAGTGACTTTCGCCGCCGTTGAGTTCGGGGAATGGAAGTTGGAATTGCCAACCATGTGGAGTTGCACGGTGTACAGTATGATGGTACTGATCCATTGTTGGAATATGGTGAAGCAGTGCTGCATTCACCGTAGGCATCAGAGGTTCGTCATACTGACTATCGTCCTCATTCCAACCACTACAATTTACAACAAAATCAAATGGTTTGCCATTAATTGTAATATGAGTTTCACCTTCAGCAACTTCATATCCGTTATAAACTTCTGGGTGGAACTTAACTCCACGCTTCTTTTCCAGCAGTTCAATAACATACTGATTCCATCTCTGGTTGTCCAAATGGAAAGCAGTATGATTACTGTTGAATGGGTGAGTAAACTCTCCGCCTACACCCCAATCAATGAAGTGTACGCCATTCTTGTAAGATACAATACCATCATCGACAAAGGTGCCGATACACATACCCAAAACATCGCGCATCAAACACGAGATGTGTGGAGTAGTCGATTCCCCCACTCGAAGAAATGGTCGGTCTGGATCGTAAAAATGTTCAGTCTGATGTCCTCGTCTGAGGAAAATCATAGAAGCCACAAGGGCACTAGTCCCTTTACCGATAATAGCAATTTTCATTGGTATAATTTAGATTGTACTGCGTCTTTAATGGAGTTGTAATCGGCCGAGTTTCCAAAGTCATCATCTACACTGAAGACTTCATCATATCCAGATCTCTCGATGATCTTAGTTCTGATTTCCATTTGTTTTTTCTCCTTCTGAATACGACGGAGGAAAGCGTAATGGATAATCTGAGTGAAATAGGCAAAAGGATTATTAGACTTTTCGGGATCGAAGTTGCAAATATACTGAATACAATTTTCAATGCCATCAGAAACCATGTCTTCGCGGTACATGTAGTTTACGAAGTTTGGTTTGTATGCCAAATGGTTTCCAATTTTGGAGAAACAATCACCTAGGTATTCATAACACCTTCGGAATTTTGTTGCTACAATACGATCTTTGTGTTCTTTGAAATATTTAATGGAGACCCGATGGTTTTCATGTCCGAGTTTTTTACCTTCATTAAAAAAATCTCTCAATTCAATGACCGCAGCCAAAAATTGTTTGTTATTTACATAATGTTCGGATCTCTTTCTAGTCGTTGGTCTAATTGCCATGCCATAATTACCTGTTTAATGGAACTAATTCCTTTGAAGATATTGTATCACATGAACTTAATCCTGACAAGTTGACAAGGCTTCAGAATATGTGTACAATTACTCTGTCAGAGTTCAGAATCAGTAGAAGCTTCTTTACTTCTATAGATTCTTTCTAACATAATACGAGCGTTGGATACCGAATCTAGGTATCCCATTTTTTTACTTACTTTAGTTTTACTGCTGCCTCTTTCTCTTTGTCTTAGAAACTTCCTGTAGGCACGAGTCATATCAGAGTCGTCATCGGCTTCTAAAATAGTGATGACTTTATCCATATCGATTACGATCATAGAGTCACTCTGACTTTTAATCCATGGGTCGATTTTAACTCCTTCGACTCCAGTAGTACTAAGAGAGACTGTTGATACTTGCACAGGATCACTAAGAAGCAGAAGAGTACGGTTGCCTTCCTGGGTGGGGAGAATCTCTGCAAAAATTTCTTCACCAGAGATTAATTTAATAGTTCCGTAGAATTCTTCTTCATGCATAGGATTAATCTTTTAGTTTTATTTGTGTAAATTCATAATTGAAGTTTTCTTCATTGTAAATTTTAACTCGTTCAATCAAATGATTGAGTGTGTAATTTTTTCTTTGATGGTAAGTGATGTCGTCAGCGACATCGTATAATACTGCTTTGGTTTTGTTGTTACCTTTTCTAAGAACTCTACCTATTGATTGTAGATTTCTAATTCTAGATTTGCTTGGAGAGGCAAAAACAACATTATGGAGATTTCGAATGTTTACGCCAGTTGAGAATGTTCCGTATGAAGCAACGATTATAGCATTTGACTCGCTGTCTACGATCTCCCGAACTTGTTCTCTTTCGGAAGCGTCTACACCACCATGGACGAAGAACACTCTCCGACCATCTTCTGCAGCACTATTTATCATTTCATAAAGTATTTGTCCATGACTCTCCACTCGGTTGTAGAGAATTAAAGTGTTGCCTTTTAAATGAAGGGCTAAATTTTTAATGAAATGATTTCTTCTGTTATGTCCGATAAGATATTTAATCTCATCTTCGTAAGTATTAAAACTTTGTGGAGTGTGTTTTAATAAGAGAATTTTTATATCAAGTTTTGATAGATGTCCTTTTTCAATTAGTTCTGCTGTTTGAGTAATTTTATAACTAGGTCCAAAGAGTCCTTCTAAAACCCATTTGTGTGTTTGTGATCCATCGAGAGTTCCCGTAAATCCATATCTATACTTACAGTCTTTTAGTTTGGTCATGATGCCAATAAGAGACTTGGATTTAAATTGGTGCGCTTCGTCTCCTACAACAACGTCATAGTCAGCAAAAAACTTTTTCTCCAACTTGTAGATTGATTGCCAAGTTGTAATAGTAACTTGGCGTTTATCATACTTCTCTCTACCAGAATAGATCTTGTGGCAGTACTGTTCTGCATTCCAACCATAGTCTTCAAAGTCTTTGAACATTTGTTCGACCAGAGAAGTGGTTGGTACAACAAGCAAAATCTTTTTGTTATGTTCAGTAAAGTATCTGACAATTGAATAAATCATCAAAGATTTGCCAGAAGCAGTTGGAGATATTAAAAGTCTTCTATTGTACTTTAACGCATCATAAACACCTTCAATCTGATAGTCTCTGGGTTTATGTTTTGCAATGGACGAAATATAATCTTTTACTCCTTCTTTTGAAATATTATCATTTCGTTCGAAGGGTGTTCCGTAGAATTTATTATCTTTGAAACTCACGGTATAATTGCATTTCTTTGCCCAAGAAACGATCTTGTCTAAGAGTCCGACGTAGATCTCTCCGTTGGCAGTAGAGAACAAACGAATCTTTCCGTCCCAATACTTACTACGATACTGGGGCATAAATTTCGCACCAGGAACATCGAACGTAAAATAGTCCGCAAGTTCCTGATTAATATAGGGTTCTGCCTCTACGGTAAGAAAAACTTCGTTCTTCTTAGAGATAACAAGATCAGTCATATCCACGAATAAACCTCTGCCATTCAATTGAATTCTTAATCTGATATGTTCTATTAAGAATGGTTTTGAGAATACTATCCAAATAATTAAGCATCATTTGATGGTACTCAACTTTAGTTAGGCATTTGATAAGTTCTTCATCTGCATCAAGATACTTATCGATATCTGCTTTCAAAACTTTAAAATCAAATGGTTTTTCTGCATACACCTCAGGTCTTGCCTTACCTGTGTAATACTCCCATTTTTCTTTTCTTAAAATTTTGAATTTATTTTCTTGTGCCTTTTTTAACGTTAGGATATTGTTGTAGATCCTATAGTATTTGGCATGTAATGTTGGAATTTTTGTAGACTCTAAGTGCAGGTCGTCATTGTCGATCTTAGCGTCTTCTTCCCATAACGATTGAATTTCATCAAGTGTCATCTATCAAACTTGTAATATCAAAGACAGTGTATTTAAATGTGGCTTCTGCCACAATATAATTTATATCAGGTGTTTGAGCGTCAAATTCGACTTGAGTCAGTTGAACTGGGAACATGTCTTTGAAATTCACCCTAGCAACAGATTGCATATTACTGTTGAAGATGACTAGACCACCATCAGAATATGCCTGTGTGTTGAGTGGAATGGCTTCACTCAAAGACTCTGGGTATCCCAGAGATCTCATCCAATTTGAAATTTCTAAGTAATTCTTTAGGTTTTCATCCACCAAAAATTTGATAGTGAAATCATTAAAGACTAACTTGTCTCCTGGTACAGGAATATCCTTCAGATAAGTTGACTGTACAGCAACTCCCAAATCGATCGACGGAATGTTTGCTGACTGCGAAAAGAAGTCAACTGTAGGTGCCTTTTGTAGGTTGAACTTAAATCCAATTGGAGATAAGAAATTCCTGTTTCTGATCTGCCTATCCCAGGCAGTAGCCCTATCGTTACCAGAGTAAGTCATGTAACTTTTTATTTGTATTTAGAACCATAAGTTGAACGAGATTGAAATCCTATCTTCCGAAGTATTGTTCTGTTCAACGGAATGTTTGAGTGCAGAGGGGAAGATATACATATTTCCTTCAACAGGAAATCTTGGGCAGTTATCTCCTCCAATGTATCTTTCATTTAGAAAAACATTGCCATAGGACATAACTTCTCTTGGATCATAGAAAGTAATGGATCCGCAATCACCCTCGGGTACTTTTACATAGTAGACGCCAGAAAGGTCTACATGTGGGTGAGTATGTGCAATGTTATACGATCCTGGTCCATTGATATTTGCCCATGCACCATGTTGTTTCAGTTCTAGTTCTGGCCAAAATGGTAATAAAGGCAGGGATTTTTTTATCGCATCAATGATAGGAGAGAAGGTGTCGTCACTATATGTTTGACTGTGCCATCCACCTCTGTTTGATCTAACGCAACCCTCGTCTTTTTCTCTTAGATCGTAGATTTCTTTTTCGATCTTTCTATTATCAATGTCATCAAAACTCAGTTGAAACAATGGAGTCTGGAACATCATTTGATGTTCAACTGTTTCTGAGAGATAATGAGTCGGCAAATAGAAAGGCATAATATTACAATCACTATTATATGTAGACATAAAAAAAGAGACCCCGAAGGGTCTCTGGAGAAGAGTGTGAAATGGATCACATGAGGTTTTGGACCTTGACTCTTCTGTAGTAACGGTTGGTGTTGGCGCGCAGGCGACCCAGACCCTGATCGGTTCCTTCTGCAAATGGGTTTGCAACGATACCGTAACGAGTCTTGAAGCCAATCTTGGGCTGGAAGGTGTCCTGACCGACGGCACGAACCATCTGGAGGGGAACATATGGGCAGTAGAACAGACCTGCGTCGTAAGGGGAAGAACCCTTGTAACCGACAACGTAGTACTGATCTGCAGCGTTGTTTGCAGCAAATGGGTCAATGTAGACCTTGAACTTACCTGCGAGAGTACCAGCAAAGGTGTTGCCAGTGTCATCAACGTTCAGGTTAGCGTTGAGTGCAGGGGTGTAGTCGAGGAGACCAGCCATGGTCAGAGCGGAGGCAACGTCTGCGGAGCAGAGGATGGTGTTGCCCTTCCCTCTACGAGTTCTTTGAGCGATCTGGTTCGCATCTCTTTCGATTTGGAACAGAAGACCCTTGAACTTCTCAACAGACCAACGTCCGTTGGAGTCAACGTCGAGGTCGAATGCACCAGGAGTTGCGGTGTTGAGGGTTGCACCCTGCTCAGCAATCTTGTAGATGGTACGGATAACTTCGCGGTTGATCTCAGCCAGAATCTCGGTGGAGAGAATGTTGGCGAGTTCCGCTTCAGCGTTCAGACCGTGGATTGCCTTCAGGTCTTGTGCAAGCTCAAGGCTGTACTCAGCTTTCAGCGCTCTGGACTTCGCAGTAACGGTGACCTTCTCGATCGAGAATGCCATCTCTTGGAAGTGGTTGTTAGCGCCATCGCCCAGTGCCTCAGACTCACCAGTGGTCATACCCTGACCAACGTTGTAAGCAGAGGTGGTTGCAGAACCAACAGGGTTCAGAACAGAGGGGTTAGAACCAGACTGAGCACCAGTACCGAAACCAGCAGCAACGTCAGAGAAACCGCCTGTGAGGGACTGGTCGTCGTCCTGACCAGAGAATGCAGTATCAGGCTCGTTGAACAGGGCCTCAGTACCACTCTGGTTGGTGTAACGGGAGCGCATTGCGAAGATGAGTCCAGTAGGACCGCTCATGGGCTGAACGCCAGCCAGGTCATAAGCGACCAGGTTAGGCATTGCGCGTCTGATCAGGGAGATCAGAACGGGGTCGAAACCAGCAACAGGGCCAGCCTCAGCAGCGGAACCAGAGAATCCACCAGTACCAGCGGAGTTGGTGGGGGAAGCTTCTCCGAGGAACTGTGCGTTCTCACGCAGCATGTTCTCTTGGTTCTCGAGCAGAGCAGCGGTTACGTTGCGTCTGTGGGAGTCTTTGATCTTGTCGATGCCGTCTGCATCAAGCAGAGGAGCCCACTTCTCGGTGAGGTGGGTGTAATTGATTTGTTGTTGCATTGTTTGCTTACCTTGTGTTTTAGTTTAAAAAAATCACTTGCTAGAAGATGCGCTATTGAGTGCTTGGAGATAAGCTGCCATGGAAGAAGAAACATGAGTTTCTTGATGGCTTGCTTCTTCGGTTAACTCTTGAGCTACACTTCCTTTCGGAGCACTGGACTTCTGGGCAAAATATGCCTCTTTTAAGGTTGCCAGTTTCTCACGATAGCTTTCTTCACTTTCAAACTCAACACTTTCTGCAAGGGAAGCAAGCTTTTCCTTTTGGGAAACAGCCAAACCTTCTGCAACATTATTCAAGATTGTTTGAGCAGTGGCATCACCCAGACGTTGGTTCAGTGTGATGTTTCTCTCAATCTGCTCGTTGAGTTTTGTCTCCATTTCATCAAGTTTGTCTACCATAGACTCAAGTACATCATATCTATCTTCAGGGATTGATACATAATGTGCTTCAAAAAGCTCTTTCATGCCTTGGAGGAAAGATTCGGTCATTTGAGTCTTAATGCCACGCTCAACAGCAATAGCATTCTCCTCTAACCATTCCTCTGCGACATACTCAAGGTAGGAATCGGTACGCTCGGTGAGTTCAACCTTGATGGCTTCTACTTCCTCAACAAGCTTTGTTTCGTACTGTTCCTGTAGAGATTGGGTTACTTCATCTACTTTAGCTGCCAGAGCAGTTTCAAAAACGAGTTTTGCTTTTGCTCTGAACTCTTCGGAGAGTTCGCTGCCACTCAGGAGGGCATTTACGTCCTCATCAATAGCTGCGTCGATGCTGATTTCTTCTTCTGCCACAACTTCCTCTTCGGTAGTTTCTTCTTCCGCAATTGTATCCTCAGCCGAAGCTTCGGTTTCTTCGCCGTAACCAGTCTTCTTCAGACCAGCTGGCATTGGATCAGCAGCACCCGCACCTTTATTGACTACATCCTTGACCTGTTTGATGGTCTTAGTAGGAGTAGCGAGTTTATTAGAATCATCATCTGGCTTGGAGTTCTCAGGGGTAGGACCACCGAGATCTTCTACAGCACCTGCTTGAGGTACATAATTTGGTGCCTTTGGCATTGCATCGCCAGCAGCGGCGCCAGAATTGACAGCGGTTTTGGATTGCTTAGTGCCTGCTTCCATTTCCTGTAAATCCCCACGAGACATTTGAACTCTCCTTTTAATCGTTGTAGATATCGTAATCTATATTTATTTATAAATTAAAGATTTGACAGGAATGACTGGAACAACTCCAGTTTCATCTCGTCAAGTCTTCCTTGATCCACTAAGTTATTTATAGTTTTCTTAGTTTTTTCGATCTTTTGTTCAACCTGTAACTCCTGTTGGGGCTCAGGTTCTACTACTGCAACCTCATTAACCTGAATGATTTCAGAGGATGGAGTAGATTTTGCTTTGAGGATTCCAGCATCCCAGATCCACTCAACCCCTTCCATGATGCCGTTGACAAATGCATCAGGAGCAGAAGGATCAGCGACGATATCAGCAGCAGTTGCTAACATGAAATCTTCACCTACGACTTTGTAACCTTCCTGTGTATCACGGAGGCTACCCATACCTCTCGAAGAAACTCCGAGAGTTACACCTTCATCCAATAAGGACTTTGCGATGACACCCATTGGAGTGTCAAGCAGTTTTGCTTTACCAATAAAGTTGGTTCCTTCTCTATGAAGGTCAACAATCTTGTGAGAAACTCTATCCAGATTAACCGTTGGTCCATCGGGATGTCCGAGTTCACCAAGGGCACGTCCTTTAGAAATAAACGACTCTGTATATCTCTGAACTTCTCTTTCGAGAATTTCAACAGGATACATACGATTATTTCTATTCTTCAGGTTTCCCTGCAGAAAAACGCCTTCAATAAACATAGACTTCTTACCGTCTTTTTCTTCGATAAGAATCTTTGCTGATTCGATTTCTTCTGTAATGAGTTTCATTTTAAGTAAAGCTTAGTTTTCTTCTTCCTCATCATATTCAGTCTCTACTTCCGCAGTAGGACTCTCAATAGGTTCTTCCTCAGAAGAATCCATTTCGCCTTCGGGTTGTTCAAAATCTTCTTCGTCCGATTGAGGTTCATCCAGATAAGGATTTGGTCCACCGAACATTGAAGCACTTACCGCAGGGGTAACAACCTCAACATTGTCAGAAGCCTTCTGTGTCAAAAGGTCCTTGATTTTGGCATGAATCTCAGAAGGAGACTCATTTCCCACAACCATATTAATTAAATCATCCATAATTATGTAGTGGCTACACCCCTATTTATGTGTTTATTAGATTTCTCCGCCTTGAGGCATCTCTGGAGCCTCTGTTGCAGATCCATCTAACTCGGGTTCATTAATTGGTTCACCCATATCCATTCCCATGGCCGCACCCATCTCAGCTTGTTGTGCTACGACGGGATCCATGATTTTGCCATCTGCGATCTCTCTTTCGATCTCTTTATCCATCTCCTCAATTTCAGTATCAGTGAACTTGAGAATATTTCTTCTCACATAACCAGTAGAGAAATATTTTCCAAGATAAGGTTCAACGGCGCCGACGACTGCCAATCTCTCATTCATCAACTCAGTTTCTTTGAGTTCGGAGAAATGGTTGTCATAAACAAAGTCGTATTGGATATGATCAGAAAGAATCTCCCAATCTTCTGGAGAAACGATATTCTTCAGAATGAGTTGAGTTTTGAGCATGTCATTGAAGACATTTGCAAATCTCTTTCTCATTCTGCCGACGAATTTAGTAAACTTAATTTCGTCTCTAAGAATTTCGGAAGAACGACCAAGATTGAAACCTTCTCCAGATCCAGCAATACGAGACTCGGGAACACCAAGTGCTCTGTATAGTTTCTTCTGGAAATACTCAATGTCAGACAGTTCACCTAAGTTCTGTCCACCAGGAAGAGTTGTGATTTCAGTACCACGACCACCTTCACGACGAGGAAGCCAGAAATCTTCAAGCATACTCATATGCTTGCGATCATCTTTAACTTCCCCAGTCGCTGCGTTATAGACTAACTTATTACGATAACGATTCATCACGTCACGCAGATATTGTTCTGCCTTAATTTTTGGTAGATTACCTACGTCAATATAGAAAATTCTTCTTTCTGGAGCACGAGACAATCTGTAGATAACAAGACTGTCTTCAATCATACGAAGTTGATTGAGTGCCTTAATTGCTTTGTGAAGATAGGAAAGAATGGTTTGTTTGTTTCTATCAACTAAACCAGAGTGGCAGAAAGTGATAGCGTCGGGAGCAATTTTTACTTTCTGTAGTTGATCTTTATATGATGCTTGACCAATTCCACCCAGGTTGTTTTTTGCCTGAGTTGCTTGGGGATCATACAAATAGTACTCTTCGATCTCTGGAGTATCTACAGCTTCTGCTAAACCAGAAGCTCTTCTAATCGCAGAGTTTAAGGAGTTGTCTTGCTTGAGTTTTCTTACAAACTTGATCTTTAGGGGATCAATATATCTAACTTCTTTTAATCCGTCTTCTGGCTTATTGATATCAATTACCTTGTGGTAAAAGACTCTACCATCAACATACCAGTTTCTAAGAATTTCGTGACACTTTTTGTCGAAATCTAAGAGTTCCTTGACTTTAGTGAACTCTTTTCTAATTAATTTCTTTAAAGAATCGGACGCAGGCACGTTCTCCAAATCAATCTGAACTGGAGAATCGTTCTGGTCCGATACAATTGCTTCGTTTATAATGTCTTCAATGGCGCTGTCCACTTCTGGATGCAGCGCCATCTCTCTATAACGTTTGATTAAATCAGCTTCTGATTTGTAAACACCATCGATGTCTACATACTGACCGTAAAAGCCACTTGAAACATAATAGTCAGAGGAGTCTTCATCTGTCTTAGGTACGGGTGAAACAATCCCCTTAGAGTTATCCTTAGACTCGTCCTCTATTTTGAAACCAAATAATTTAGCCATGAATCAAGCAATATGGGCTGTTACCCATATATTTATGAGTTCATGGCTAAAAGGTTTTTTATTAGGAACGCTGAGAGTCTCCTGCTGGTTCAGCTGTCTGTGCTTCAGTACCTAATTGAGTTTTACCTTGTGGGTCAAGGGCATCCCACCACTGAACTTGCAGATCAACGGTGAACTCTTCGATGGTATCGGAGTTGTCGTAAGACAATTCGATTGCACCAACGTTAGTTGGGAAGATACCATGGAACTGATATGCCTTGAGAACAGGTACATTCTCAGAACCAGAAATAGGAACTCCACTTGGGGAGGCGTTTTCTGTGCTCTTGACGGTGTTTCTTCCGAGTTGGAAGACTTTTGCGTCTACCTGATACTGAGCGGGGTTGATGAAACCAGTAGCATTATCATGCTTGTTGATTCCATTCATCCATCTTTCGAATGCATTTCTGATGCCGAAATCGATATCATTGATGACCGTGATGGTCCAGACATCGAATGTTCTGTCACCAGCAATCTTGAGGTTTCTTCCTCTGAAGGGAACCTCAATAACATTGACGTTGGATGCAGGCAGGTTCGCTGCCTTAATCATGAATCTGGTTTTTTCGAGAAGTTGATTGTCACTTCCCCCCTCAACAAAAGAGGGGAAGGCCATTTCAACTTCGAACAGGTTTGGTCTTGCAGCACCACCGATGAGCTTCGATTTGAAATCCTCAATGGTCCTTTGATTGATCTTTGGATGATTGACTGACATTGGAGTTGTCCTCGTTAATTAATTATTGGATTTAAATCAGAGATCAGGCGGCGCCGATCACTTCGTCAAAGCTAACTCCAGTTCTTGTAGCCACGAAGGTGAGACCAATGAAGTTAATCGATCTTGCGGGCTTGACAAAGATGTCTGCCTTGAACTGGTTAGCATCGATGACATCAGGGGTGTTGTTAGTTTCGTCGCAGATAACTACGAAGTCACTAATACCTCTCTTTGCCTTAACATCGCGGAGATATGGTTCGACGATGTTCAGGAAGTTGGTTCTGGTGAGAACGTCATTGAACTCAAACAGTTGAGCTCTTGCAGCTCTCTCGATTGTCGCCTCAATGGTGAGGAACAAACGGCGAACATTGATTCTGTCAAATGCGGAAGCAACTTTGAGAGCAGTCTTATCACCAAAGAGAATCATGCCTGCACCAGGGCTGAACATAACTGGGTTAATTCTCTTAGGATAGAGAAGATCTCTTTGAGATTGAGATGGGTTGTATGCAAGTTTGATTGCATTGTTGATCGCGCCTCTGGTAGATCCAGCGGGCGAGAACCATGGGAAGGAATTAATGGACGTTCTTGCCATCAGACCAGCAATGTCACCATTCAGAGGAATATATCTGAAGGTATTGTTGAATCTGTCATACATGTACTTGTATCCAGAATCAAACACTGCATAGGAGTTAGAGGGCAGTGCATCATAGAAGTTGATGACGTTCTGTGTCTGTGTATCCGAATTGGTTACATTAACAACACCATCTCTGTATGGAGAGATACATGCGATACAATCCTTACGGGTCGAAGCAATCGCCATCAGTTTTTGTGCCTTGGCTTGTGCTTCATAGATTGTAGATCCACCAGAAGGTCCTTGGATCAGGAAGTTGACCGAGTACTCTGCGGGGTTCTCCAGAACAGAGTAACCAGAAACAACATCACCCAATTCAACATTGAAACGACCTTCACCACCGTAATCGTTACCAGACTGAAGGGTCCAAGATTTGGCACCAACTGCATTGTAGGTAACTCCTTGTGCGTTTCCGCCCCAGGATCCAGCGTTGTCTACGGTGTAACCACCAAGAGAGGTGAATCTAACACCGATGCCAGCATGTGCAGAACCAACGTAGATATTGTTGGAGAAGTTTGCAATGTAGTCCTTGTAGTAGATATTTGTAGATGGGGAGATCTTCGCATCTGCAGCCTTAGAAAGTCCAGTCCACTTTTCGAGGATTGTTCCAGCGGTTCCAGAAATCTCTCCGTTATCGTCAACAACAACAACGTGTACTTCGTCATGATTGCCACTTCTCTCAGCTGTGTACTCGGAAGTACCAGGACGAGGAGCGATGTTCTTCCAATATACGGTGGTATTGGTCAGACCCAGGTGTTGCTGATTGTACCAGTCAACTGCAGTGTTGACGTTGGTCAGCATCAGACCAGTTCCGATACCAGACTTAACGATGAATGTGGTATTTGCCATACCAACACCAGCAGTCTGACTCAGGATAACACCAGGAGATGCATCAGTTGTGAAACCAACAACAGTTGCCTCAAGAGTTCCGTTGAGAGACTTCAGAGTATCACCGAAAGTGATATATCTGCTGTCGAAGCTGTCGAGAGAAACGATGGAAGATGCACTACCGACACTACCACCAAATCTATATCTTTCTACCTGTTGTTCTGCACCAGCGTTATCATAGATTCTATATCTGTTCTCGAAGTTATCGAGACCCAGAGTGTTAATACCAACCAAGAATCTATCATCATACCCCTGGAAGGCTGCGGTAGAACTTCCTTCTTCGTAGTTAATGGATTCCCACATATCAGTGGTTCCATTATATCTCGATGTCAATTTAACATCGATAGAACCTACGTTGATTTGGGTAATGATTCCCTTGATGAATCCTGTGTGTACTCCAACAGTACCATCAGAGTTTGCGACCGATGTGGAGAATCCTGCGGTGAGTGCATATCCTACGGCAAGACCATCGGTTCCAACACCGAGTCTTTGGTCAGCAAGTCCATCAACCACACAAACCTTTACGCCGTTGGCCCAGGATCCTGGGTTTCTTGCAGCATAGTACCAATCTCCACCTGCTTCTGCATGGTTGGTGAAGTAATCTTCGCTAGAAGTTACCTTCAGATCAGTAACAGCAACACCAACTGGAATGTTTGCGTTGGATAATCCTGCTCCATCTGTTCTGATTACGCGAAGAACACCGCCATACGACAGATAGGAAGATGCAGTATGCCAATATTCGTACTGGGAATCGGCAGAGTAAGGTTTGCCAAAAGTATTGAGGAGGTCCTGTTCTGTTTCAACTAAGATGGGTACTCCAACTGGGCCTTGTGCGAAAGGACCAGCGATAGCGCCGACCTGATCATTAATACCGTCAATCCTACCAATAGTTAAGTCAACTTCTCTTACCTTGACACCAGGTGATACTAAATTTAACGCCATGTCTTAGTCCTCTGAAGAAGTTCATTTCTCTGCTATTATTTAGATTTTTGTCTTTTTTCACTGGGGAAACAGTGCATGAACTCTTTACCAGTCTGGATATTCCCATCTGTCGAAAATGTTAGTGGTCATCTTATCGACGACCTTTTTTATTACCGCCTTTCTTGCATCAGAAACTCGTTTTTTTGTGCATTCCTTACACTCATATGAATAGGCAGACAACGTAGTTCTATCTCTTCTTGTTCTATAAAAGTCCGTAAGAAGGTCTTTTGTTATACCACAAGATCTACATCTCCTCTCTGTGAGAAATAGGTGTTCTAGATCAAACTCGTCTCCTAAGTCCATTAGTAGTATTCCCACATGAAAGATCTGTCACCATATTCATCTGTATGCCATCTATCTCCATCACCATCTACAAATGATTCATCATCGAGTCCATCACTCATAAATCCAAATGGTGCCATATCCTGTTCAATCTGATTCTTCTGTTCCTCATATAATCTTTTACGGATATCGTCGTCCGTCATTTCTTTGAAGTAGTCCTGAGCAACCAACCAAGCAAAAATAACAAGGCACATTGCGAGGTCATCATTACAACCTTCTTCAGCCTGGAATGAATTCTTTGCTTGAACAAACGTGGTCAATTCGGCAATAGTATCATAATCATTGATAAGAAGTTTATCTGCTTCAATAAGAGACTTGAGATTCAATGCGCCAACTTGTTTGACAGTTTTACTCATCTTCACTCCGAGTTGAGTCTTTTTGCCAGAGAATCCTTGTCCAACAACTTGACCCGCTCTACCCCTCATGGAACACATCAATAAGTTTTGATATTCAAGATCATACTGTATAATAGATGCGACCTGATCTCCAATATCATTCACCTCACATAACACATATGCATTATTGTACGCCTTTGCAAACTCATGAATAACGCTTGGAAAGAGCATTGGTTTGATTGTATTGTTTCTATATTTTGCTACTAACTTGTATGGGAATGATGTAACGTCAAAAACTCCAAAAGCCGAATAGTCTTTTTCTACACCTCTAGCAACGTCAACAGTAATGATATAATTGTGATCATTGATTGGATTGATGAAAATATCTCCTCCACTACTTTTGCCAACTGGTTCGTCATATGTCATTGACTTCAATTTGGCAGGAGCAATCAAGGTATCAATAGATCCGAGGAACTCACATTCAAACTCAACTCGGAACTGAGCTTCTGACGTGTTCTTGATTGTTTGTTCTTTCCATGCCTCATCACGACCAGGAACTTCTGACCAGTGAACGTCCGTAGTTACATATTCATTCCTACCAAGTTCGGCATCATGCCATAACCTGTAGAAGTGATTCATACCCTTGGGGGTAGAAACGATAATAACCTTTGTGGATTTACCAGACGAAATAGTGGGATATACAGAACTGAAGAAGTCGTCTGCAATGTGGTTTGGAATGAACGCAAATTCGTCCAAGAAGATGATGTTGAACGACATGCCTCGAACAGCAGATGCAGATGTCGATGCAGCAATAATCTTCGATTTGTTTTCTAGTTCTACGGAACCTCTGTTCCAAACCGCTACACCCTGTTGCATCCAGTGTGGTAGTGCCTCATATGCAGTTTGTAGTCTACCTAAGAGTTCTCTTGCCGTAGCAGCTTTGTTTGCAAGAATACCAATGTTAACACTGTCATTGAATAGTGCATAATGCAGAAGATACGAGACAACAGTCGTGGACTTACCCGACTGTCTAGGCATCTTGCAGATATTAAATCTATTATTATGGAAGTTTTTTACCAACTTTTCTTGGAAAGGATACATCTCAAAGGGAACAAGACCCTCATCCAAGTTAATGATCTTGATATAATTCTCTGTAAAGTAGACGGGATCTTCCTTACATTTCAAATATTCTCTAATCGTTTCCTCTGTCCATTCTACAGCGACATTGGTTCTTTTTAGATTAGGATTACCAAGATATACGTCAGTATTGGAAGGCATAATTACTTCTGTTTTTTCTTCAATTTAATAGTGTGTGGAATTGTGGTTAATTTAGCAAGCATAATCATTTCCACCTCAGATTTATTCCTGAGTTCTTTTGCTGTCATCTTTTCTTTTGGTCCAAGTATAGATTGCCTTTGACTAATAAGATTTTTTTTAATCATATCTACCAAAGACTGTTCCAATTCTTTTAGGGCTCTATTTCTTTTTCTTATCATTATCTGTTCCTCCTTGTTTCAAAAACTTCTGAAGATCTGAAGTTGAACCGATGAACAAAGCATTATTTGTAACGCTTGATGGTCCTCTAGATTCTTCTTTATTTAAGTTTTTCATTTTTTGTTGAAGATCGATCAACTTGTCTGTTGCGTCCGCAACACTCTTGATAAGTTGACCTGCAACTTCATAGGCCCTTGGAGAATCACTCTCTTGAGATAATTCTAAAATGCCATTCACGGCTTCTTGTCCTTTCTCAATCAGAGAGTATAACTGCGCTCTTGTATATTCATAATCTTTATCCGATTCAGCTTTTGAATCTCTTACCTTTGGAACAGGAGACTTCTTGACAATCTCCTTTTCTATAGGAGTAGATTCAATATTTAAAGCCTGATCTATTTCATCAAAACCACTCATACATCTTCCCCTTTAGAAGGACTGTAAACTTTGCCATCATTATAATCATATTTAAACTCACTGAATCCAAAGTCATCTGCAGGTTCGATGAGTTCTGTGTCGGCGGGTGTAATTACGTTGATTGGTGTACCCACATCATGTGCAGTAATTAATGTGCTATACTGTCCACGAAGAACGGTGATTCTATTCTGAGAAATAGATTTGATCTTCATCACTTCAGTATCAATTTCAATGAAAGTGTCCTTAACAAGACTTACGGCATCAGATACCTGGAAGGAAACAACTCTTCCATCAATAACTTCTGCCAATGTTGTTGTTTGATCGTTGTTATAATCTTGAATTGCAAGAGGTTCTGCCGTATAACGAACTTGTCTTGAACCTGTCTTGAGATTCGAAGTATCTGTCATGTAATCGACTTGGACCTTCTTGATGAGACCCTCATTTGTAGAAGGCAGAGGTCCATACATGTAAGTTTTTGCAGAGAAGTTTAATGTATAAACAATCTCTCTTCTTGTCAAATAATCCTCAGTGTAGTTGTCTTCGAAACTAATACTATCGAGAGTAATCGGCACATCTTTCTTTTCACCCAAAACTTCCAACATGTCAATGGTTACTGTAAAACTTGGTTGGAAGTATGGAAGAATTTGTTCTACTAATTGAAGAGCGTCTTCATTCAGTCGAGCTAAAATGTTTAATTGTATATTGATGTTATATGGAACTGGCATATAAGTTTTTGCCAGTTGTCCAGTGGAAGTATTTACTGCCTTAAAAGTCTGCATTGCAGAAACTTTTCTGGATCCATCATATTGAATGCCTACCATCTCGAAAGACATTCGTGGAAGATCTACACTAGTTGCAGTTCTTACTGTACCTTCGGTTCTTAACTCGGGTCTCTGTTCGAGTCTAGCCAAAAACTTTTGTACAGGTCCATATGCAATGGGGACTTTTACTACACTGAGATCTTCACCAGCACTTGTCTTGGTGCGAACCTCCATGTTGTTGAACAGGGTTCCAAAGGCAATGATTGTCTTTCGGATGACCTGGTGATAAAAATGAGGTGCTAACATGATAAGACCAATTATTAACTATTTAGAACTCGCCAAATGGGTTCCTTTCAGAGAAGTCAAGAATTTTGTCTGCTTCTTCTTCGATATCTTGGTTATCGGCAAACCCAAGGTCGCCGCTTCCAAAATCAATACTAGAGATTGTGTAACTGACGCCAGTTCCGACAACAGACTCTCCAATAATGAAACTACCATCAACTCTTGTGAGTTCAAGTTCTCTATTGGGAAGATTCCACGATTTGACGTAACCTTTTGTTCCACTCTGAAGTCCTTCAACAATCATTCCGAGTTCATAGTCTCCGAATGATGGATCTTCAACGGGATCAAATTCCACAGTTGGGGTAAACGTATATCCAGCTCCAGCACTGCGATATCTAATAGCAGTTACACTACCAGTGACATCCAGAACTGCTTCTGCTTGAACATTATTAATTGCACTGGATACTCCAGTCGAAGATGGAATAAAGATACGCTCGACGTAGATATTTGGTGTTGTGGAATATCCAACACCGCCCGTTGTAATTCCTGCAGGGCCCATGACTCTTGTATTGATAACAGCAGTTGCAACACCACCACTACCTTCACCACCAACAATCGTTACCGATGGTGGAGTCTGGTAACCTGTACCTGGATCAATAACGAGGATTCTATCAATACCATAATTCAGAATATTGCCAGTTCTACTGGTCATAATTGCAACCGCTGTTGCCTGCCTACCCCTTTCTGGTGCAGAAATATAGACCAGAGGAGTATTCATAAATCCTTGTCCCGTTTCCTCAATAGTAATAGAAGAAACTTTTAGATTTTCATCGAGGTTTGCAACAGCCTTTGGAACAATATTATCACAAGTTTGAATGTACTGTGCGACTTCTCCAGTTTGGAGGTCTACTTCTTGTTCTGTTTCTGAAGTTGGGATTTGAGTATCTACGGCATCCCTAAACTGATTGTCGGTTGTGTGTAAGATTGTGATGTGATCTAAGATACCAATGTATCCAACTGTTCTGGTAGGAGCTCTACCTTGACCAGAAAGATCTGATCCTAATTGCAGAACATCCCCGCCAATAAATGGAATTGGGTCAACGTTTGCATATGGACCTTGAGATACTCCATTTACACTAATTCTTGCATCTGTACCACTCTGTACGATTCTGATAAAGTTCCACTGATTCAAATTCATTCTCTGTGATGAAGAAGTGGTTGTCTGTGCAGATGCAAATCTAATCTTTCCATCTGGCAGATGGTAGATTTTGATTCTATCGGACCACATTAAAACACCACCCAGATTCACGTCTGGTTCTAAATCTGTTGGATAGTACCAGAAACTAATTACAATTCTTCCATTTCTCCCGTCAATAGTTGATGGGAAAACTAATCTGGAGTTTTCTACCTCTGAACCAGAAGTATGTTGGAAAGCATTATTACCAAACTTAATTGATGAGGCTGCTTGTCTGTTTGGTGGACTGAAAGTTACTACTGGAATCTCTAAGTGGTTAGTTCCTGGATCAGTTATATTGATCTGTGTAATGGCTTTATCTGTCAGAACTGCTGTTGCTGTCGCTCCTCTTCCCTTCTCTGGATTTGCGATCGTTATACTTGGAGTGGTTACATAGTTACCATCATTAATCAAATCTACAAACTGAACCGATTTTACTCCTACAAATGTAGAGGCGTATCCAATAGTCGCTTGTGCAGAAGAAGCCGTAGATGGAATGAATTTGATTGTCATTGCAGTAGCAGTTCCACCCAGAGGTTCGATGAGATCCTCTCCCTGCATACCCTTTTCGACATCTGCAATATCAATAATCTCGTCTTTGTATTCGAAGATTTCACATTTCAGTTCATACATGTATAGATCATTGAGTTGATAGAAGGGCAGTTTTCCTTCTACAAACTTGATCTCAAATAGTGCATTATCCAATGGGAGGTAAATTAAGTCTCCTTCTTGGGGTCTATTTGTTAGTTTGATCTCGCCCTCTGAATATAACTCTAAGAATGGGCTGATAAAATCATCATATCTTTCTTTGGAAATGACGAGATTGATTTCGTCATTTGCACGAATGCCAAACTTTGTTAAGATATCCGATGGAGATCCAAATCCTTCAAAGTTAGTTAGATATGCCTCGATTCTAAAACTATCATCGAATCGAGATGCATTGATCTCCTTAATTACTGTATTTTCATTAATAATTTTTCTAGGCAAATACAAGACATCCTGACCAAACATCTTTAGATGTTCGTTTACAAGGTCTTGTACTAACCTTTGTTCACTAGGTGATCCGTGTAAGAAAAAAGGACTTAGGGGCATTATCCTATCATGTCTAGGGGTGGCATTGCATATTCAGACATTAAGACTTCTTCGAGTCTTTCAATTTCTTTTACTCCATCGTCAAATAACTGTCTGCCATTCATTTCCAGTCCACCAGGCAGTTTTACTCCCTGGAACTTAATGAGGTTCTGTCCCCATTGTCTCTTGATCAAGGCAGTCGTATATTTTTTCAACCAAAGATCATTGTATACTGTGCTTGTAGACGATGGATCTACTTCTCTATAACAATCGATGAGGATGTAATGGTTCTCGGTGAGAGATCCCAGATCGATATCTAAGTAAAGTCTTCTGTTTTTCTTGTTGAACCTAATCTGGGCATCAGGATTGATCATAAAGTCCAGAGTCTCTAAGTAAGACTTGACCATTCCATAATTGAGAAGATCAATCGCTCCGTAGTAATATAAATCATTAAGGAAGAGTTGGTATTTAATATTGAATAATCCGTCCGATACGGAGGAAGAATCAATTTTAAATATTTTATTCACGCCAATGATTGAATCTGGAAGGGGAAGATAATTTGCACCTTCCTCATATTCCATCATTGCGACTCCACCATGAGAACTGGTTCCCGTAGTAGTTGCTGCAACACCAGTAAGAGTATCTTTTTCAGTTTGCAATAGTTTGTGCTTCAAAAAGACACGATCTATTCCCTCACCGTGTCTTTCGTGGTACAATTGAATTGCATCATCGATGAGATCTTCAATCTGATCATCATCGACGTTAATCTCTAATACTGGCTTGCCGAGTTTCCTTAGACAATATTCCTTCAACTCGTCTCTACTAGAGGGCTTTGCCATTCCCAAACTCTATAGGTTTCTCCAAAGTATTTATGATCTTACTAACTGGCTATAAAGGATTTATTGGATCCCACTTTCGTCAAGCACTAGGTGAAATGGGGCATGATACTGTCATTGGTATTGATCAGGATAATGCCTGGGAGTTTATTCGCAAATTTGATGATTGGGATAAACTATCTCTGATTATTCATAATGGAGCGATTTCATCCACCACAGAAAAAAACTGGATGAGAATCTCACATTACAATCAAGATTTCACTGGGCACATTTTTCACAAGGCAATTGAGTATCAAATTCCAGTAAAGTATGCATCTTCTGCCTCAGTGTATGGAAATCAAAAGAAGAACCGAAAAATTATAAATCCACTAAATCAGTATGCGATTTCTAAACTGATTATTGATTACTATGTTTTAGATCATATTGATAGGTTTAAGTCTATTCAGGGATTTAGATATTTTAATGTATATGGAACTGGAGAAGAACATAAGGGAGACCAGGCCAGTCCAGTGTCTAAATTCACTCAGCAAATCAGAGAAACTGGGGAACTGAAGTTATTCGAAGGATCCGAAAAATTTTTCCGAGATTTCGTTTGGGTAAAGGATGTTGTTGATGTTGTCTTAAACAACAATGCTGGAAGTGGAATATATGATGTAGGCACAGGTAATCCCGTTTCGTTTTACGACGTTGCAAAACTTGTCGCAAAAAAAGAGAAGGGGACTATTAAAACAATCCCCTTCCCTAAACATTTAAAAGGCAAATATCAAGATTATACTTGTGCAGATACCTCATGGTATGAACATGACTATACTAGTGTCGAGAGATATCTTGGAAGTTAATAAAAGCCGTTACAATATATTTTTCATTTGATATTGGCATCTCTCCCTCATGAGAGAATAGGTAATTGCATGGAAATATAAGTATCTTTCCTTCTTCTGGTTTGATACTAACATCTAGATCAGGAAAAGTAGTTGATCCGCCGACTTCCACATCATTCAGGTAAATGATAATTGCAAAAACTCTATGTACATTTAATGCATTCTGATCAAAGTGTTCTAAGAAAAATCCCTTTTCTTTTGGATAAACTCGAACAGAAAGATCTCGGAGACCAAGAGGTTCTCCTTTGGGACTTGGATATTCAGACTCATACTTTTGGAAGGCATTAATAATTTTAGAAGTAATGAAATGTGAGATTTCATCATTTCTTTCTGGGTATGCCTGAGTTGCAACTTTATGATCCCATTTAACTACGGAACCACTACCAGTCGCGGAGGCTCTTCCTTCTTGATGTAAATGAGTATTCTTTTTGAACCAATCTATGATAAGATTGCAGTCTTTATGACTAAGGTCATTATAACAACAAATAAGATCACTAAGTTTCATTCAGTCTCCTGGAGTAATACGATTACTATCTTCGTCAAAGTGTTCTGTACTAAATTCAAACAGTTCAGTATCCTCTAAGGCATACATTCTATGACGCATTCCGATGGGAACGTGAAATTTGTCACCTTTTTCTAGAACATCCACGGTTGCCATTTCGATATTATTTTCCCATCCATAGTAAATTCTAATTTTTCCACTCTGGACATAGAAAACTTCGTCTTTCTTTTTATGAAAGTGCCAAGAACACTTTTTGCCCTTTGCAATAAAAAGAAGTTTACCGCAGTATTGTTCGCAGTTTACGATCCATTTTTCAAATCCCCATCCTTTAGGGACAAACTTAATTGGTTCTCCTGCTCTAGGTCTTGAAGAAATCATCAGAGTGTACTCCTTTGGTTGGTTTGTTCAATATATGGAGGAACAAAATTAATAAACATTGCTGACATGTACTTTGATTCTGAAGTTGGAACACATCCTTCATGGGGGAATAACCAGTTGCATGGGAAGATGAGAACTCTTCCCTTTCTAGGTTTAACACCTATACCCCAAGTTGGAAATAATGTTTCTCCGCCTTCTTCTACGTCATTCAGATAAATCAAAACAGCAAACAATCTATGTACTGTATCACCTGCGCCTTGATCTACATGAACTTTAAATACACCTTCATTGACTGGATACCTTCTAATTGAATATCCATTAATGAAGATGTCTACCATAGGGGCAGTAACCCCATTCTCTATGATTCTTGAGTATGCGTTTCTGGTTATGTCTGTTAGAAGTCCAGATATGGGATCTTCAGATGGAACAGTTGCTTCTCTGCAATTTTTAGCCGATTTAATTAGTAGGTGTTCATCCACTCCTTTTCCAGAGTTTACGACACCATCTTTATGTTTGTCTTCATTATCATGAAACCATTCAATCATTCGATCGCAGTCTTCATGAGGAACAAAGTCATCAAAGACATAGATGAGATCCGTTATCTTTGATTCATCATCAATTCTAGTGCATTTACTCACTTATCAAAAAAGTCTCCATCATTTACACCTTTATCATCAATATAATAATCTCCAGCAGGTTTGCCCATATGGAGTTCATGAAACTTACAACCCCAAGATTTTAGTTGGTCGTAAGTAAAATGATAAAATGTTTTGTGGGATAACATACGAGAATTCCCGAATCTACCCATGCCTCTGGCAGTCAAATATACGATGTAGTGACCTTCATCATACAGTTTATTTATTTTATCAATTCTAACCTGAACGGGCACTGCTTCAGTGTACCGTCCCTCACCTTTTCCTGGCATACAAATAGTGCCATCAATATCAACAACGTATCTCATAACTTTTTAATATTCGACATCAAAGACATTAAAGGAGATTGATATTCTTTCTTCTGTAGATCTGTTGATCTCCACATCATGTTCCAACCAAGCGGGAAACATAATCAACGTATTTGGAATGGCAGAAATCCAATGATATGTATCTCCTTCATTGTAATACTTCATGTCGGGAGAAGTTTGAATATGTGGTCTCGGATCATAGAATCTAATTCTACCACAATTTTCTGGACACTTCACATAAAAAACTCCACTCAGAAAAGTTCCTCCATGTGGGTCATGTGAATGCCTTTCATTAAAACAGCCTGGACCATTTACATTTACCCAAGATCCAAACTTAAATTTTTTAATTGGTTTATCTAAAAGGACTGGAATGTTTCTTTCTACCAAAGAATATAATTCATTATCATCAAACCCATGACCTTGATAACCACCAATATTAGATCTATCACTGGATGGTTCTGTTGCCATATGAATTCTGCATTTACGTTCTAAATTTGTTAGATTTAGATTGCAGTCGTCAACATAAACGATATTGGTAGTAAACAAACTCCTCATAATCTCTCAATGTCTTTTTGAGTTAAGGTGTAAACTCCTGGATGTTGAACTGCAATGGCTGCTGCTCGGTTTGCATAATCAATTGATTGCTGCATGTCCTTAGTTGTCATGAACTTCGCGACCAACGCGGCCAGAAATGTATCGCCGGCCCCAGTCACATCATAGACTTTTACTTTTTCTGATGGAAATGTAATCCCTGACCACTTGACTCCGTTAGATCCCTGAGTCACAATGAGGTGACTGTCTAGTGGAAAAAGATCATGAGTCTTGTCTAGGAGATCGTATTCTCTTCTATTGATCTTCCAAAATACATTATCTTTATGCCAAATTTCCGTCTTCTTTGTATCAATAAAGATGGGACCTTGGAAAGTATCAATTAGTTCCAGCATTCTATCTTGAGGAACGAACCCCTTTCCATAATCGGAAATGATCATGGCATCGAATCCACCAAAGTGAATAAAAGATGATCTGAGTTGAGAAGCACTAATTGGAGTGACTTCAACCTCCTCATCCATTCTCATCAATTGATATCCACTTTCCTTATCAATGAATCTTGTCTTTACAATAGATTCCTTGTGAGTAAGGAGATCTGTAACTATACCAAAAGACCTGAGGTTTTGGTTGACATTTGCCGCCATACCTCGGGTCTTTTCTACATAATCATATTTTAATACTGGTACAGGTGCCTCGGGACTTACTCTACTGACACTTCCGTAGACGTATTCGTCTTCACAAGTATCCCCAATAACAAGTACCTTAAATGCATCAGCCATAATTTTTCAGGATGGTTTGAATAACATTTGAAGAAGAGTACCCACCGACTCTAGGCAAATGTCTAACTTCTTTTGCAAAGTTTGATCCCACCACGTCACCGCCCTTCCAGTCTCCTCCAAGAAGAAGAATGTCTGGACTATAGAGTTCGATTAAATCCTCTAATTCTTGTCTATCATTAAAATAGTGTACAGTATCTATGTACTTAATGGACTCCAACATCGCAACTCGATAACACAAGTCGTTAATTGGTTTAAGAGGACCTTTATCCTTTCTGATCTTCTGGTCAGTATCTGTGGCAACAATCAGTTTGTCTCCAAGAGATGCACCAACCTTGAATAGTTCAATATGACCAGGATGTAAAATATCAAAGGTGCCGTTAGTAAATACGATTCTCACTTGGGTTCTCCATATTCTAGAAATTTTTGATACTCATTGCCATTAACAGGCAAGAAGGTTCCTGGTCCACCCAGAAATAGGAAGAACATCTGAACCAATCTCCAAGTATCGCCCACAAACATACCTGGTTTAATATAACCCGTATGGTAAATGTTGGCAGGATACATCACAAACCTATTATACTTCATCTCGGCAAGGTGTATCATCTCCCACTCTTCTTCACTATCAGTGATGTAATTATCGTAGTATGGATACTTTCCTTTCTTTTTTAACCAGGCATCAATTTGATCTGGACCACCCAATTGGTTACCTTCTAGAGTATAAAATGAAGTTCCACCTGCACACTCATCATCCTTATTAAGATAAACTGTTGCTGCATACAACTGACCACTATCGTCATCAACGTGAGGAACAATAGGTTTCAAGTTCTCAGATTGTGTAACATTAACGCAGAATGTAAGTCCTTTCATAGAGTCTTGGACTTTTTGTGGAGAAATTTGATGTTTCTCCATATTATCTCCATAAACACCACCAAGAATATTTGTGAAGAATGGCGTCAATGGTTCAAAGTTATAATATGCGTCTACTCTAGAACCAGGAGCCCCTGCCATAATAATGGGATTATTTGTACACGGAATGGTTAATGCAAGATCCCTAACCATATCTGGATTCTTGTAAAAATTGTCCACATAGACAATCTTAGAATTCTCTGGTCCTATGGTATAAACACTTGCCTGTAAGTCTTTATTAATTGCAAAGACTTCACTTTCATCAATAAAATTCTTCTTCATGGATCTAAGGCAATAAACATCATTTGGATAAGTCTATACAAATCACCAGTGAACATATCTGGTTTCATGTATGCAGTATGAGCAACATTCCCAGGGTACATGACAAGTCTATTATACTTCATCTCAGCCACACTCAATAAATCCCAATCAGGAACATCTTCGGTGTCTGTGATGTAATGATCCCAGAATTTTTCTCTGCCGTGTTTTGTTAACCACCCCTGTATTTCTTCGTTTGTGATTGTTTGTTTTCCATTTAACATGTAGAAGGAAGTCCCTCCTGCACACTCCTCAGGCGTGTTTAAATAGATTCCCGCAGCAAATAACATACAATCCCTGTCATCGATGTGTGGCGTCACTGGCGGGAGGTCTGAGGACTGATTTATGTTCACACAGAAGGGTGTTGTGCGAACGGAGTCATAAATGTGATCGTCAGGTACATCTTTCGTGATATCTCCATACACTGTTCTAAAAATATGTTTGAAGATTGGCACCATAGACTCAAAATCATAGTGACTAAAAATCCTAGTACCAGGAGTTCCTGCCATGATCTTGATATTCTCCGTTGGGGGAATACTTAAAGTAAGATCTCTAACCATGTCAGGATTCTTGTAGAAATTGTCAATAACTACTACACGAACCTCCTCTGGTCCAACTACATGAACGTTGGCTTCTAAATCGGGATTTATTGCAAAGACTTCACTTTCATTAATGAATGGTATCTTCATGCCCATGGATTTATACCTTGAGGTGATAAACGTGTTAATTTTGCGAAATTATCATTAACTGCTGCAGCAGATGGGAGATAATCGTAAATATGACTTTCTGTATTATAGAAATGATTCAGAAAAGATTCAACCATGTGGGGTGGCAAATCTACTTCTTTGTGACAAACTGGATAATCAAGTTGATTCAACCAACAAAACCAGTTTGCTCCAGAGAAAACTTCTTTCGCTGTCATGTTAATATCTCGGAATGCGTATTTTAGATCCGATGCATACCACTCTAACATTGGAGATGGTTTATAAACATCACTTACCCACTGCCAGAACTTACCCTCGCTCTTTGGTTTTGAATAGTGCATGTTCACAAAATCAATACTATTCTCAAAGAAACATGTCATTTGTGCATTGTACAATGTAATATCATTGTCATCATAAAATCTGGTCTTAAGTCTATTCAGCAACTCCCAGGCACCAGCGGAGATAAGAGCCAAACCAGTGCTTTCTAGGGGTTCGATGAATCCTGCAGAGAGACCAATATTAACTACATTCTTTTCCCAGAAATTTTTGTTGTAGAAAGGTGCCCAATCCAAAACTCTAAGGTTATCTCTATCTACTCTTCCGTCCCAATAATCTACAAAGAAGTCTTTTGCTTCTTCTACATCGGTTATACTTCTATTGAATACTAATCCAGAACCAATACGTTCTCTTACTGGAGTATGCCAAATCCATCCATGATCTACGGCATCACATGTTGTATATGGTTTTAATTCTTTATCTCTATCGAGATATTCTACTCTACCAGCAACGGCAGTATCAACATATAATCTATCGGTCAGATCAACTCTTTCATTATTTTTCTTAAGTAGACCTTTAAATCCAGTGCAATCAATGAAGATATCGGATTCATGCACTGTCCCATCGGCTAAACCCAATGAAACAATGTAACCATCTTCATCTGTTGTTATTGTTACAACCTTGGATTGAAGAAATTCAATTTTATCTACGAGTTTTTTCTTGATAAATTGAACCAACAAACCAGCGTCAACATGAAAGGAATATATTCCAAGATTATTTGGATCTACCTTATTGTTTTCTACTGCCAGATTATAATGAATTTCTGTACGCCTTTTTTTATCTGGAAAATCTTTCTGAAAATTAGTCCACAACTCATGAATGGATGTATTATCTCCTTCTCTGATTCTGAGACTATTCAATGTAGGAAATGCAAAAGGATGCCAAATATGATCATCCTTTCCTTTCCAGTTCTTAAATAAGATTCCCCCTTTGAATGTTGCGGTAATATCTTTATACCATTCAAGAATAGAGAAACCACAATCATCCATAAAGGATTTGAAACTGAGAATAGTAGCCTCACCGACACCAATGGGACTACCTATCTCTTTATCAATGACGGTTATCTGATGTTCTTTGGGAATATTATTACGCAATAAGGCGGCAGTCATCCACGCAGATGATCCACCCCCTACGATAGTAATTCTTTTCGCACTTCTCATTTATTTTTAACCTCTACCATCAACCCATACTCGGGAAGATATAGATACTCAATATCACTTTCGGCTAAAGTTCTGCAAGCATCTTCCAAAGTTTCTACCAGTGGTTCTCCACCAAGATTGAAAGAAGTGTTGAAGATAATTGGACATCCAGTCTTCTCATAGAAAGTCTGAATCAGTGAATGATAATTTGGATTCTGATCTTCGGTCACCGTTTGAATACGGCAGGTGCCATCAACGTGAATGATTGCAGGAATCTTTTCTTCAATTCCATCTTGGCACTTAACTGCATACATCATGAATGGAGTTTCATCCATACCACGCAGATCAAACCACTCATGGACATGTTCCTTAAGAATGGATCCTGCAAATGGACGGAAGTATTCGCGACGTTTTACCATATTGACGTGATCCTTTCCATTTGGATCACGGGGATCATAAACTAGAGAACGGTTACCCAAAGCACGAGGACCCGCTTCAGATTTTCCTTGCCAAATAGCAACGATATTCTTGTCGGTGATTAAATTAACAACGTCTTCGTTATTGGCTTCAAATACCCTATTCGCACCAAACTTATCCGCAATATCAACCACCTCATCGATAGTGTGACTATGTACGAATCCAGTATAGAGGTTGGTAATTTGTGGTTTAATTTTTGAATCACGAGTCAGTCTATGGTGCCAGAGGAGAGCAGCACCCAGTGCAGTACCTGCATCATTACTTACAGGTTCAACAAACAAATTAATTCCCTCACCTTCAAGTTGTTCCAGATACCAGTAATTTGCAACACAGTTTAATGCATATCCACCAGATAAAACTACGTTCTTTTTACCACTGATCTTTACAGCATGTCGGATCAAATCAAGAACCATTGATTGAGACTGAGTTTGAATTGCATAAGCAAAGTCTCTACGGTTCTCTAATTTGGTGAGATCAAACTTTCCATTTTGTGCCTTTTCATAGAGTTCAAACTCTGTTCTGAGGTATGGAAATCTACCTTCATTAACAAACGCACCATTAGGATAGTTTGGTGTAATTACATCTCTATTGGATGTTTTCCAATCAGATGTTCCTCCACAGTCTCCATAAATCTTGGGAACATTATCATTTGGTTTTCCGTATGGGAAGAGACCCATAGTCTTACCAGCTTCAATTGGTTTGAACCCACAATACGAAGTTGCGGCCTCATATGCCTTAACGATACCAGCACTATCATCCAGAACCATTTCATGTTTAAATCCTGGTTCTCCTTCATCAGTACTATCAAACTCTGGGAAATGGAACGATTGATATGGTCCTCTTCCACCTAAGTGTTTATAAAGAGTTCTGAACTCTGAAGGATATCCACAATCAAAAATAGATTCCAATTCCCATACAGTTTCTTGGCGACCATTCATATTCATAGGAATGAATGTGCCTGCACCATCTACAACCACTGCAACAGCATCTTCAAAACCTGATCTGTAGAACGCACAGGCAGCATGAAGTTTGTGATGATTTCTACTCAGATCAATTACTTGTGGATGTTGTGGCCACAGTTCGGCCTTTCTATCAATGAGACCTAATTTTCGGGCTAAACCAGTGTAAACATCATCCCCCGTGAAATCAATATGACCAGCAGCACCTGTGTGACCAGGTGTTTCTCGCAGAGGTTGAGTGTGAGCAATTACAAGATAATCAAGTTTGTCGGTATACTTCTTGATTTCAATCATGGCAGCAAATGGGCCGCCATCATATTTGACTCTAGAGAGTCGTTCCTCTTCGATAGAGAAAACAACTTCTCCATCCTTTAGAAGACAAATGCCGCCATTGTGTCCTCTAGTGAGACCAGCAATCCATTGTGCCATAATAAACTCCGAATTATTTTGCAGACTTTAAGAGATTTTCAACTTCAGATTTGAATCCTTTACTGGGTTTCACTGCTGTTGTTGGAATATTCAACTTAGTTGGTTGCAAAGTTGAAAATTCTTGTTGTTGCAGAGGGGGCATTGAAGGTGCAAGTGTTTCTGCCTGACCATTTTGTGCCGCAAGTTGTTCTAGAGTGGGTCCAGTATATTTTCCTGGTTTACCAAGTCTCTTTCTTGCAGATGCAATAACTTGTTTTACTTGATCAGAAGACATTTCACATGCCTGATCATTGTATCTAGTACGTTCATCATCCATCGTAATTCTGATGGGTTCATACTTTCTTTTTCCTTCGCCAATGTCAATGATATCGAAGTCACTGCAATCTGGGTATGAAATATTAATAGGATATGTAGAACCAATTACAACAGTTGCAGTTTTACCAAGTGCCTTTGCAATGTGTTGTCCAACACTATCGCACCCAATAAAATGATCTGCACCTTCAATCAACCCAGCCCAAATTCGGATATCATCGACTTTTGGTCGGGCTACCTTATGTTTTGACTTCTCTTCATTCTCTTCCAATGGGAAGTGAACTTCACTCATAATAACCACGGCATAGTCTTTTTTGAGATCATTAATGATATCAACAGTGTTGACCATATTCATGCTTCTTGAACCAGGATCAACAACGAAATCACCGACACTAGTGACACCTCTACCGAAAGGTTGAACAACTACTACCTTTTCCTTTCCTGTGCCGGCTCTAACTTCTGCAAGAATATTCTGTGCGGTTACTACTTCCATCTTATTGAGATGAATTGATGGATCGCCAACTTCTCTTGGTTCATCGAGTTCGTTGATGATCATATCAAAAGCCTGAGCAATACTACACTTTTGATTGTAATACCACCAATTTCTATATGGTTCTACACTAACACAATCTCTATTTTTGATGTAGTCTTCGAAAAGATTTTTATGCCAGTTATCGAAACACTTCCCATGAAGAACGGGGTGTCCCTTATAAAAGTCTGTGCCCCCCTCACAAACGATGATGAAATCGTCATGGGTTTCGGCGTATTTTTCTAATGCGGGGATGGAGGAAAGAACTCTTCCTGCACCACCATTAATAAAGAATGCTTTAGGTCTCATGTCAAAGATTCATTTTGAAATTATTTAGGGGTCTTTTCAGACCCCCATTTTAATGTATATCAGAGACCAGGATTCTGATCTTCAGTTGGTTTTGCACGTTCCATTTGCTCAAGTCCACGAGCAATTGCACGAGCCTCTTTCTCTTCCTTGCGAGCAATCTGTGCCTCAGTCATAGAGGAATAGCTAGATCTAACCGCATCAGGAGAAAGTGGTTGCATCTTAGCAGCAACTGCTGGAGGAATACCGTGAGTCTCAACAAGAGAAGGCCAATCTCTGAGGTTTTGTCTGTAATCTGTCCATGCAGAAATCATGGCAGCAGGCATATCAGAAGAAATCTGACCATCGCTGGAAGCCAACATAGAGTTTCTTGATTCTCTAATATCTTCTACACCAAACCAATCATCATTTGCTTCACCGAGAATTACTTCATTAACAGTGAACATTCTTGCTGTTGGAACTCCATCTACAACTCTTACTGTGAGGGGATCCCAAACAAATTTTGGAAGAATGGGTAAACTATACTTATACTGTTCAAAACCAGCAATCACTGGGGATTGGGGGTGGGGAACAACTGCACCAGCTGCTTCACCTGTCTGTGGATTTGGAGTTTTGTTATCTGGAAGGACTGGACCAGAGAATTCCTGGGACTCATTAACAATTGGTCCTCTAAGTTGACAAATTAATGGATATACAGTGCAATCCACTTCGAAGAACTCAACAACGTCACGAGGCATTGGACGGCCATCGGCTTTGTCATCTTCGGTCAGTGGACCATACTTTTCATATCCATCTGCGCCAATCTGCAGATAAATCTTGTCGGGTCCATGGTAAGTATACTTACGGGACTTATTCTGTGTTCTATTATGATCTACCATGTACTCATCGGGGAGTGGCAGATCAAATTCTACTCTAATAATTTCGGTTGCCATAACGGTTTCTTTGTTCGAGTAAACATCTCTCGGTATTATTTATAATTTTTTACACAAAAAAAGGAACGGTTTCCCGTTCCTATTAACTTATTTTTTTATGTTTTTAGACGTAAGTAATCTTAACAAGTCCAGGACCACCAGTATTTCCATAACCATTATCCCATCCACTACACTGAGAAGTCATTGCTCCAATTGCACCATGTGCATAAGGAACAGTCCAACAACCATGACGGATCCAGCAGTCATGGAGTTGATATTGGACTTCACCGCCAATGAATGGAGCGGGAGTTGGTTGAGATCCTACACACTGACAATGACATTCCGATGCGTGAGACGCAAATTCTCCTGCGTGAGAACCCATTTGGAAGTCGGCACCATTATCATTGGGACCTTTACAACAGGTAAAATATGAGTTACAAGCTTCGTTCCAAGCAGTGTTTGCCTCACCTCTGTGGCCACCTGGGGTACAGAAGTTGGAAAGGTTGTAACCATTAATGTATGAAGAACATCCATAACAACCAACACAGTCAAAAGAACAACATGGATAAACACCAGCAGCACAGATTGTATATTGACACCCAGGAACTGTACTAATCGTTTTACTTGCGTAGTAACCACCGCCGGCACCCCTATAGTGGTGACAACGGTCCCAGGAACAAGAACCGTGTCCGTTTCCTCCAGAACCCCAAATCTCAAAAGTCACTCTAGCAACACCAGTTGGGACTGTCCAGAGGCAGCAACATCCACCAGTTACACTATTTGGATTTCCATAAACCCACTGAATATTCCAGGTTTTCAATGCATTTGCGTTGATCTTTGCATCTGTGATCACTCCTGCTGGAAGTGAAGCACCATCAACTTTTTTATAGTCGGTATAGTTTGCCATGGGTGAAAGATTCCTACGTTAAATATTTATCAGAAATATGTAATTTTGACGATTCCATTACCGCCTGTATTACCATATCCATTATCCCAGTTGCCGCAGTAACTAGACTGAGCACCTTGAGCACCAGAACCGTAAGGAACGGTCCAACATCCATGACGGATCCAACAGAAGTTAATTGAATAAACAACGTCGGTTCCAACAAGAGGAGCTCTAGAAGGCCTCGTTTGTTGGTGATGACAGTGACAGAATCCAACACCGAACCACCACTGTACAGAACCAAATCTACCAGAGTGAGAGATACCACCGAAGTCACCGTTGTTGAAACCTCTCTGCAAACAGCAGTCATATGCAGAGTAACAAGTTTCGGTCCAACTGGTGTTTGCACAACCTCTAGAACCACCAACGGCACAGAATCCACTTAGGTTGTAACCGTTAACGTAGGAGGAACATCCTTCGCATCCAGTACAATCGAAAGAACAACATGGATAAACACCAGCAGCACAGATCGTATATTGACAACCTGCGGCGGTGTTAATAATTTTAGCGTTGTATGATCCACCACCTGCGCCTTTAAAGTGTTGACAACGGTCCCAAGCACAAGAACCATGTCCGTTGCCACCAGCACCCCACATTTCAATGAAAAGTTTTGAA
>Ga0255766_10000359_pt1 | contig 40757 bp, 20 predicted proteins | sample 071ome_23_FD_179966 | JGI IMG/M metagenome (GOLD analysis project Ga0255766, IMG submission 179966) | Coastal salt marsh microbial communities from the Groves Creek Marsh, Skidaway Island, Georgia - 071403BT metaG (version 2) | ecosystem: Environmental > Aquatic > Marine > Intertidal zone >...
TAGATAAAAATAATTTAAAATTTACTCTTGATTTAAGTTGTTATCGAATGAATGTAGCATATTCTTCTGATGGCACGAATACTGAAATAACAACATACAATAAACATAATTTAAATGATGAAGATTTGATAAAAATTTATGATGTAGTATCTGGTGATGTTAAAACTGATACTTATCGTGTGACCAGAAAAGATGATTTTAAATTTACGATTCCTTATAACATTTCATCAAAAAATGCAGGTAGATTAAATTATCATCCGATGTTGTCTAAAAATCAAGATATAGTTAATGTTAAAACTATTGACGGTCAGAAAAAAGTAACACTAAAAAAAGCAACAACATTTCAAAATCACATACGATTTAGAGATGATATCAATTTGAATTCATCGATGAAAACTTTATTGTATGCTAATCCGAATGGAGGAGCATCAATTTCTCCTGATAATGATGTTATGTTAGGGCGCATAATAAAAAAAGATGAAGATGTTATAAATTATGTTTGCGTGAATTCTGATAATCAAATTATAACAGATAATTTTGTAAATAATTCAATTCTAGAAATATCAAATGGCCAAGAAAAATTATTATGTCACATTAAAGCAAATACCTATCCAAATCATAATGTTCATCCTTTTAATACTTCGGCACCAGAAATTACACAAATTTATCCATCAGAAGGCCAATCAACAACGAGTAAAATTAAAATCTCCGAAATTAGTAGAAACGATTCAACTGCTTCAGTTACAACAAATTTAAAGCATACTTTGTCTATCGGAGATAAAATTTACATTGATGGAAAAATTGACACGATTTTTACTGGTCCTTTTTTAGTGTCTGAAATTTTAGATGAATATTCATTTAGATATCTAATTACTAAAACAATAAATGAAAATTCTCCTGTACTTAGCACTCAACGAACAGAACTTTTATATTTTTTAACTGGTATTGAAGAAACATCTGAAAATTTAAATGATGTCGATAATTATCAAGAGAAGGTAGGAATTATTCAAATCAATTTCAGTCAATCAATGAATACTTCTACTATAACTGTATCAAACTCTTCACATTTAATATGTTCAAATGGTGTCATTATTCCTTTTTCTGAAAATTTAACAAAATTAAGTAGCACAATTCAATTGTCAAAATCAAATGACAATTTTGATTTACTGTCTTTAGTTGATTTTGACAGTGTGACATCAAACACAGGAAATTCACAATTCATCTTGACACCTAGCACAATTGAAAAATATACAAACTATTATTTAAAAGTTAAATCCGATGTTTCTGATTTGGGTGGAACTACTATGACTTATAATTTTCAAACCACAGAACCAATTACTACTGGTTTTAGGCCTGTTGAATCTGATACGACAACTAATGAACCTTCAGAAATTCCTATCTATGAATTAGATACCACACCTCCTACAGTGAAAAAAATATATTTTTCCGACAGTAATTCAAGTAGTGTGCTTTATCAAAAAATCTTAGATAGCAGGACAATATCTCAAATATCTGATCCTACCACATATGAAGATGTTGAATTGGATTTAAATGGTGAATCTATACTTATTATGTTTGATGAATCTATAGATCCTACAACTATCACAGTTAACACTGAATCCACAAGACCTTCTGGAACAATACAATTATCGTGTGATGATTTTAATACGGTTGTTCAAATGGAATCACCTGTAGTTCTAAAAACTATCGAAGAATCGGACACATTTTCATTTAAGCCTTTAACAAAGTTATCGTCAAATTCAAATTATAAATTAAAAATTACAAAAAAAGTAGGCGATAAAGCATTAAATAAAAATTATTTGGAAGAACAAAAAATTAGTGATATAAAATCATTGGTTTTGCAAACTATTCCAGATGATGTTGAAAATTACTATGTTTCTGGAGAGACTATCAGAGGTACTAAGAGATTGTTCGTTAGATCAGCATTGAATTTGATAAATCAGAATTTTCAGATAGACGGACTAACAAGTGGAAAAGTTTTTTATGGATTTACCACTGGAGGTAGAGGAAAGGTATATCAATATGGTTTAGATGAACAAGGAGATTTATCATACATTGACTACACTCCAATTGAATCTGGTAAATACATTATTGATATAGCTCCCGGTGAAATATGTGGATTTGAGGAAAATGAACAAACATATAGATTTTCCGTAGATTATACTGCTATTGGTAAAGCTCCTGAAGGAACTGTAATAGAATTTATAGAAAATGAAAGTAGATTAATATATCGAGAAAAATATACTGATGTGACTTTTGCTAGAGCAAACGATAGAATTTATGGATATACGAGTAAGGGTATTGGAAAAACAAGTGATCCATCAGAACCAACATTACCTGGTTTTAATACAAAAACCGAACCAAATTTAGTTAAATTTTATGCCACTAATATTAGTGATCAACTTGTAACAAATTTTAGTTCAAATCAAGAAAATATTTCGCCAACGACAGATATCCATTTTGCTTTTGATCAAACAATGAATGTTGATTCTCTCTCATTCAACACAAATAAAAATAATCAGAATATTCAAAGTACTGACAATTTAATACTATCTTATGATTCAAATTTTTCTAATTGCATACCATTTAGTCCTTATATAACTAGTTCAAATAATGATACTTTTTTTAAATTGTCATTATTGATGAAGAATGATGATCTGCAATTATCTCAAAATAGTTTCATATATTTTGGTACTAGAGGAACCGCTAAAACTAAAGGAGGAACACTTCCTTACACAACAAATTCATCACAAACTTCGGAAACTGAAATATTAATTCATAATTATACTTTTAAAGTTTCAACAACTGATGATTTTAAAATTTTAAAATTAATAATAGATAATGTAAATTTATTGGAATATGATTCAAATCAAGATAATAGTATAACAGACATTTCATTAATTCCCTTAATACAAATTATTTTTAACGAGACCGTTTCATTATCTAGTTTTACTATAGGACAAAATAATTCTTTCGAATTATCTACGGATCCAAATTTTCAAAGTAATTTTATCACAGGAACAGTGACGATATATGATATTCATAAAAATAGAATTGTTTTTATACCTGATTCTGAACTTACAACATTAACCGACTATTATTTGCGAATAAATAATAATGATACTGTTGAAAATCCATATGGAGTGATTTTAGATAAATCCTATACATATGCAAAATTCACAACAAAATAGGAGATTTGAATTGATAGACACAGCGACTTTAGCATCATCAATAAAATTTGCATTAGACAAAGCAGAATTGAACCCTAGTCCGACAGCAAAAGAAGAATTAGCAAATGATATTGCAACTGCAATTGGAGTATTTGCTTCTAAATTACAGGTAGAATTATTCTATCCCGGAAATGTTAATTTATCAACCGGTAGTGCGACAGGAACATTAACTGTTACAATACCAGCATTAGGAGCACCTACTCCTGTTCCTGTAATACCTCCTCTAAATGTGCAACAATTGTCATTTAGTGCTAGTACAACAGTAATTTGAAAGTAATTTAATGGCTAATAATTCTCAACAAACAGATTATTATGATTCCTTATATATCTATGAGTATGATGATGTTGGTCGACAAATTATAAACGAAAGAATAAGAAGATCCGAATCTTTAGATCTAGATATTATTTTTGTAACTAATTCTACCAATACGGATTTAGTTGTAAAAAAAGGAGAAAACTCTGTTAAACAATCGATAAAATCATTGTTATTGACAGATTTTTACGAAAAATTATTTAGACCAAATATAGGCAGTAATATTAAACAACTATTATTTGAACCAGTCGATTTTATTAGCGAAAGAATTTTGGAAGATTCTATAACAAATGTAATAGATAATTACGAACCAAGAGTTAATTTAATATCAGTATCAGTGACAGCCAGACAAGATGAAGATGGATATGACGTTGTTATTACTTATTCACTTAAAAATACTAATATTGTACAACAAATAGATACATTTTTACAGTCAACAAGAGGCTAATGATGAATGAAGCATCAAAATTAAGAGTTTCCGAATTAGATTTCAATGAAATTAAAAATAATTTTAAAAAATATTTAAAATCTCAAGATTATTTTAGAGATTTTGATTATGAAGGTTCAACAATTAATTCATTGTTGGATATTTTAGCATACAATACACATTATAATTCTTTTTATTTGAATATGGTTGCCAATGAGATGTTTTTGGACTCGGCAGTGCTAAGATCATCTTTAATTTCATTGTCAAAACAAATTGGATATAAACCTAGATCTAGGACAGGTGCAACTGCAAATGTTAATTTAGTATTCTCTACTGAAACTAATGTCAATAGTTTAACAGTTCCTAAAAATACAAAAATCTTTTCTACAATAAATGGTATAAATTATACATTTTGTACAAATACCGCATATACTGTTTCTAATCCTACTTTAAATTCTACAATTTTTGTGTCTAATGTATCGGTAAAAGAAGGAGAACCTTTAACTTATAGATTTACCGTTGATACTTCTGATACTACTCAAAGATTTATATTACCAAATAGAGGTATTGACAGTTCTTCAATAGAAGTTTATGTTCAAGAATCATCCATAGAAACCAAAAGATCTAAGTATACTTTAGCTGATGATATATTGGAAATAAAAAATACATCAAATGTGTATTTTGTAGAAGATACGACAGATTTTTATCAGGAAATAATATTTGGAGATAATGTTTTGGGTAGAAAACCGAAAACAGGTAATATTGTCATAGTCGATTATAATGTTTGTTCAGGAGTTTTAGGTAATGGTGCAAATTCATTTTTTTCTATCGGATCAATAGCAGGATATGATAATGTTATAATTACAACTAATAGTAATTCTAATGGAGGAAATGATGAAGAATCTTTGGATTCTATTAGATTCAATGCTCCTAGACAATATTCTACTCAAAATAGAGCAGTAACATTAGACGATTATAAATCTTTAATTTATAGAGATTATCCTGGGGCTCAATCTGTTGTAGTTTTTGGTGGGGAAGATGCATATCCTCCGCAATTTGGTAAAGTTTTTGTGGGAATTCGACCTAAATTAGGAATAAATTTATCTACTTCAGTTAAACAAAGAATAAAAAATGATATATTAAAAAAATATAATGTAGCATCCATAACACCCGAATTTGTAGATATAGATTATCTTGATGTTTTAGTTAATGCAAAAGTTAAATTTAATTCAACTTTGACAAATAGAAGTTCAGATACCATAAAAAGATTAATCACACAATCCATTGTCAATTATTCATCATCAAATCTTGAATCTTTTGAAAATTCATTTGTTATATCGTCTTTACAGAGAAGTATCGATAATACTGATTCATCCATAATAGGTAATGATACTAAAATACTATTAAAAAAGGAATTAAATCCCATTTTAGGTTCAGAAATAAATTATTCAATTTTATTCAATAATCCGTTATATTATCCTTATTCAGGTTTTGTCGGATCAGTTACATCATCGTATTTTTCTATTGTAGATGATATAAATGTTTTTAGAGAAAATTGTAGAATAGATAATGATGGTAATGTTTTAAGAGTTTATAATTTTATAGATGGGGAAAGAATAATTAGAAAAGCAAATATAGGATCTATCGATTTAGATACTGGAATTATGACATTAAATAATTTTAATCCAAGTTCTATAACTGGAACTACATTAGATATTTTTGTAATGCCCGATTCTTATGATATCAATACGAAAAATGAGCAAATACTGATAATTAAGGAAAATAATGTAACGGTTGAAATGAGTGATATATCTTCCACATTAACTACAAATAATTAAAAAATATGGGTATATTTTTAAACGATTCTGAAAATCTTTTAATAGAAAAAAGAATCTCCAATTTAATAGAAAATCAGTTACCTTCTTTTATTTTAGAAGAAGGACCAGAATTCAGTAATTTCATCAAAACGTACTATAAGTGGATGGAATTGCATGAATTAACCGTTGAAAATGTTACTCAATTTGAATTTAAATTTTATATTGAAAATGGTGAAGATAGTTTATTGACAGAAGATGATTTTGTATTGATATTAGAAAGTGGAAGAAATAATCTTAGCGGTTTTATTCAAGGTGAGCAAATAGTTGGACAAGAATCAGGTGCGACCGCAACTATTGATAGAGATACTTTCATATCTAATGATAAAATTTACGTAAAAGATTTAACAAGAGTTGATTTCATACAAAATGAGGTAATCAAAGGACAAACATCAAGAGTTGAAGCAAACGTAAATTCTTTTTTTAAAAATCCAATTTTTGCATCAAGATCTTTATTGAAAAATATAGACTTGAATACATCAACAACAAATTTTATAGATATTTTATTTAAAACATTTTTACACAATTTTGATTTAAACATAGAAGCAGATAAATCAAACGTTATTAAACACATCATTGAAGTTTATAGATCAAAAGGCACAAATGTCACATTTGATTTTTTATTCAAATCATTATATAACGAGCAAAATTTAGTTTTTTACACCCCCAAAGAAGACATATTTAAACTTTCATCGGGTGATTGGACATCTGACAGTATACTTAGAATTGAAACAAGCAATGATTTAACAGATTTTGAGGGCAGACTTATAACAGGAGTTAAAAGTTTAGCTAGTGCTGTGATAGATAGGGTTGATAGATTTGCCATTGGAAATTTAACAATAACAGAATTATATTTAAAAAATTTATCAGGAAGATTTGTCATAGGAGAAGTTGTAAAAACAAATGTTGTCGATGACCAATTTTCACAAGGTACTACTTATGGTGTTCTCAATAAGGTAAACATAATAAGTCCTGGAACTAATTATAGTGTTGGAGACTTATTAACCATAACAGGAGGAGGAGGGTTAGAAGCAACCGCTAGAGTTAAGGATGTAGCATCAGGAATTTTAACAGATTTTGATATATTAGATGGAGGTGATGGTTATACAACAGATTCAATTTTAACGGTGAACAATTTTGGAACACAAGGATCAGGTTTTGCCGGTAGAATTAATTCTATAACTAATTCTTACACTTTTTCATTTAATAATGACATCATTTTTGATTTTGCAGGCGTAAGACTTTCGGCATCAAAATATGGCTTATCAGGAGATCCAAATGCTGGTCATTACGATAGATTAGTAGATGCTTTTGGTTTCAGAAAATTAAATTCGGGGACAATATCTTCCATCAAAACTTTAGTTATTGGTTCGAGATATCAGGCATTGCCCAAAATTACCGCAACTGACCGAATAACCGTAAAAATTCCAGAAGATAGTGGTGTATTGATCTTAAATTTAAACAAAGATCCTGATTCATCAGTATTTACTCCTTCTATAACAGGTTCTTTCACGCCAGGAGAAAGAATATATTCGATTACCAGCAATGGCGGCAGTAAAATAGGTACATTTTTAGGGTTAGTATATGACGGGGAAAAGTTAGATTTTAGTCCCTTCAGAATGCGAATGAAAAATTCTGAATATTTGGGAACTTACGGATTAGGATCTAATGACTTGACGGTTAATAATTCTAGTTACATCAATCCTAGTAATCCAACCATATATGATTTATTGGTGACTGAAGGAGGCAAAGGAACAGGTCCTAATCAATTCAAAATTAGAAGAGGACTAGTTGCAAATGATAAAAACATTGATATAGCGGATAATCTTACCGACATAGATTACATCTCAGATCCAATATCGATGACTGCCGATTGGCAAAGACTAGATTTTCCTATAGAATCGATAGAAAAAGATGGCAATAAAGCAATTGCTACAACCCTATACAAGCATGGTTTAACAACAGGAATTAATGTAAATGTAGTTGGTTCAGTTGATAATTCTTATAATGGAGAAAATCAAATTGTTGTTTTAAATGATTACGCATTTCAATACGAAATAGATGAGAATGCTACAACACCAGTCACAGGAAGTTTATTTTTTCATGAAGGTATTTACGTAAAATTTACAATACCATATAATCATGATGTTTCTGATAGATTTTTGATTTCTACAGTAGATTTTTCAGAAAATGATTTTATTGTTGGATATAATAGTGGAGCACAAGCTTATGTGACAAATTCCGGATCTGTTTTCTCAATAAATTTAGATAAAGGGGAAAATGCTAGAATTGTTGGTTCTGCGAAGGAAAATGATGCAGGTGCAATTGGAGAAATAGAGATAACTAATCCTGGTGCAGGTTATACTACGAATCCAATTGTTTCTGCAAATTTAATAGGAGATGGTAATGCTATATTGACTGCAAATATAGGAACTATAGCAAATACCTCAGGCAAGTATCTTGATGAAAATGGTTTTTTAAGTTATAACAAAAAAATATATGATGGTTATTATTATCAAGATTTTTCGTATGTATTGAAAAATAAAATACAGTTTGCGGAATATGAACAACTATTGAAAAAATTAATACATCCTGCAGGCACAAAAATGTTTGGTGAGTATGTGATACCAACTGATGATATTAATTTTAGTTTTGATAATTATTTAACATTTGAAGATGGATCAGGAATATTATTAGAAAATCAAGATGTCAAAAAAATTATTGCCGAATCCTATTTTGAACCTAATCATCAAATAAATTATTTGGTAAGAAAAAATGTTAGTGATTATGGATCGGGTACTTTAGTTAGAGTTCAGGGCGGAAATAATATAATATCTGCTACGAGTACAATTAAAAAATTGAATGATGATTATGATGCTAATAACAGCATTATAATTGATAATGAGCAAAAATTCAAAACATCTTTTGGGGAATTAAAGTTAGAACATAATTATTATGGCAAAATAACTACGGATAGTCAAAATACAATTAGTTTATTAACACTGAGTAATCCTGTTGCATATACCAAACAAAATTTATTTGTTTTAGAAAATTATGATAATTTGGTCATGGAAGACGGATACTCTTTAATAGGACTAGAAACTTATTTTTATCGAGAAAGTAATTTTAATCAATTTAAATTAAATGATCCACTCTATCAAAGATTATCCGATGGTAAAGAGTATAGATCTATAATCAGTAAAATAACTGTTGATCAAGATAATAATATACAATTATTAACTCACACCTTAAATAGTAATACTGGATTTGATTTAAACACTAATGTCTATACAAATAATATAACCGCAGGAATAATAAATTATACTTCTAATTTGATGTTTTCCAATAGTTATAATTATCCATTACCAAAAGTGAAAAATTTGGATTATTCTTTGCGAACTATAAAAATTGAAACAGAAATAAATCACAATTTAAAAAACTATGATACGGTTTTAATTCAAAATTCCCCATTATATACTGTTTTTGGAGGACAGAAATTTAGGTTTTATGATAATGAATATTTGATAGAAAATATTATAGATCAAAAAACTTTTGAAATTTCTGTTCGTTTCAATATTGATGATGATATAATTCCTGATTTTTCCACGGCAAATTTATATAATGTTTTATCTTCTGATTTCCAAAATGATTTTGAAATCGGAGATATTATAACTTTAACTAACAATGACCAAGAAGTAGAAATAGTATCAATTATAAATTCATCTTGTGTATCAACTAAAACTAGAGTTGATTCTGAGGCAGAAGGTAGTTTTAATTTAATAACGGAAAATTTTTACAATAATGTTCCTATTATTTTAGAAGATGATACAAGCACTGTATATTTTTCTTTAGAAAGTTTAAATCCTTCTGAAACAAATTATGATAAAAAACAATTTGAATCATTTTTGATATTGGAACAAACAGTAAGAGGATATACAACTGCGAATGGTTTAAATGATGGAATAACCACGCTAAAAGGTATAAATACTAGATTCCATAAAGATTTAACGGTAAACGATATCATTTCTCTTTCTTCCAAAGATGATAAAATTGCAAAAATTGTTGATATAATTGATTTTAGTGTTATAAAATTAGAGAATGATGATTCTGATTTATTACTTGAAAATAGCATTTTTGATAGAATGATAACCGAAGATACTACAATACAGAATCAAGAATTAGTTTTAAGTGTTCCGTTAGGTAATGGTAGCAATAATCAAACATTTAGATTGCAATCGACAAGAAATTTGGATCTTGAAGAAAAAGGAGACATATTACATCTGAATTTACCTTATGACGGTTCAAATAATCATATGCATGTCGTGTCATCGATTAATGATACTGGAGAATTATTATTAGAAGATGGTATAGGTACTCAAAACTTTTTATACAGTGGCACTACATCATTAGAAGGAAAATTACTTTTTGAACCAAAAACTCCTTTTAATGATGTAGAGATAACCATAGAAATTAAATCTTAATTAAAATTAATAAATACTAATATGCCTAGATTAATTACAAATAATTTTAAAATTCATATTGCGGAACAAATTGTTGAATCATTATCGGAAATAGATCCGACTAATATGTATCTTTTTATCGGTAAAACTGATGAATGGGATAATGAAGAAAATCCTCCTGGCCCTACACAATCGATAGCAAATACTCATTTCAAATATTGGGATGATATGTTATCTGCAAAAAAAATTAAACCTGGAGATGTTAAACATATTATACCAAGAATAGAATGGTCATTTAGTTCTGATTATTTTGCATACACTCACGATGTGAATGATATGTTTGATAAAAATTTTTATGTAGTGACAGATGACAATAATGTCTATAAATGCTTACAGAATAATTTATCGAATGGCTTCTCAACTGTTAAGCCAACAGGTACAGGATTGAATGTTATAGAAACATCCGATGGTTATAAGTGGAAATACATGTACACCATAAAACCACAAGATATTTTAAAATTTTCTGACGATAATTTTATTCCTGTTCAAAAAGTAACAGTACAATCAGTTGTTGGAAATCAAAGAGATGTTGAAGATTCTGCCGTTGATGGTGCGATAGATATTATCTCAAAAACTTCTAATGGATATTTTAAAGTTTTTTTAGAAACTGAACCAGTTAATAATGATGGTGATACACAAGATTTTATAGTTGGAGAAACTTTATATTCTAGTGTCAGTGATATTTATGCAACACTAGAATATTTTGAGACAGGTAATACAGAAATTATAGTTAGTTATCCCGGAGAAAAATTTTCAAATACTGAAACCATAAAAGGATTGACATCTGGCGCATTGGCAAAATCGACAGCAGATTCTATTTCGACATATGTATTTAGTGAAGGGAGGTTCACATCTGTATTGAATTCGACAGCGATGTTTTTATCTTCATCGGCAGATAATCAAAATGATAACATATATGTCGGATCAACCATTTACATATCAAATAATGCAGGACAAGGTGAACAGTCTAAGATAATTAGATATGATTCTCAATCTCGTAGAATTATAACACAAACTCCTTTTGTTGTAACACCTAATACTTCTTCCGGATACATAATTTCACCCAGTTTGACTGTAAAAGGAGATGGTGTTGGTGCTACCGCAAGAACTTTAGGAAATGCAACACATGGTATCACAAGTACACTGATATCAAATAAAGGATATTCATATCGTAGAGGGACCGCTATTATTAGTGCTAATAGTCAGCATGGTCAAGGCGCAACTGCGAAAATAATAATAGGGCCAGTTGGAGGGCACGGAAAAAATGCTATTGAAGAGTTAAATGGTAACAGATTAATGATTGATACCACATTAACGAGCAATGAATTTGGATATTTTACCACAACTAATGATTATAGACAATTTGGCATTTTACGAGATCCATTAAATTCCAACAATGAATTTTATACTTCTGCGTATGCTAGTCAGATGATAACATTAGAATTAATAGAATTATCAGGTAGATTTTTAATAGATGAAAAAATATATGTCGGAGAAACACTAGAATCTAGTACAGCTAATGGTTTTTTAGTTGATTTTACAAGCAGATCTACTATGAGAGTTAATTCGATTTTAGGTGATTTTTCAGTAAATTCTGTAATAACAGGAAACAAATCTGGCGCTACGGCAAAAATTAATGTTTTTAAAGATAGAGATATGAAACCTTATTCCGGTGATATACTTTACATAGAGAATAAGAAAAAAGTTCAAAGAGTTACCGATCAGGTTGAAAATTATAAGATAATTCTGGAGTTTTAACAAATGCCTAAACTTACACAAAATTTTAATATATCACCATATTTTGATGATTTTTCTGAAGACAATGAATTTTATAAAATTTTATTTAGACCAGGGTTTTCTGTACAAGCGAGAGAATTAAATCAAATACAATCCATACTTTTAAATCAAATAGAAAAATTAGGTGAAGTTAATTTTGTCGAGGGATCAAGAGTTTTTGGTGGCGAGTTAACTCTCAATACAAAAATAAATTCATTGACACTAAAAGTAGAGTATTTAGGACAAGAGATAGATGTTAATAATTTAGTTGGTAGAACCATTCAAGGACAAACTTCTTTGGCAAAGGCAGAAGTTATTGCCGCATCTACGTATACAAATATAGATAACAACACCATTATGATAAATTATTTTGGTGAAGATTTATTTTTAGATGGTGAAGTTATTAATACAATAGATGATGGAGTTTCTTATTTTGCAGTTGTAACTGATAGTTCAGAAGGAATATTATTTTCCGAAACATTAGTTACATCCCTATCATCAAAAAGTGGTTCTATTTGTGGAATCAGTGAAGGTATTTTTTATATTGGAGGATATTTTTTATATATTCCGAAACAAACTATAATACTTGAAAAATATTCCAATACCCCCACAAATAGAATAGGTTTAGAAATAGATGAAAGAATTGTATCCAGCATTGATGATACAACATTGTTAGATAATGCATTGGGATATCCTAATTTTAGCGCACCTGGAGGGAATAGATATAAAATTTCTTTAACATTGGTGAAAAAAGATTTTTATGAAAAAGGTAAAAAAATCATACCTGCTGGTGTAACTTTTGCGGTTGATGAAAAAGATTTAAAATCTGGTAAAATTAATATAACAACTGCCACAGATCATAATTTAAGTGTTGGAGATACAGTTGTTGTTACTGGAGCACTTGATAACACAGTGAACGGTAAGCATGTAATTTCAGAAGTTGGAACTAGTATTTCTTTTAGTTTTAATATACAAGGTAAACCATCAACTCCTGTAATAGGTGATGTTGAGTACATTAGAGGTATTGTAAATCCAATAGAAAAAAATGTAACATCAAATTTTATTGAATTATTAAGGATTGAAAACGGTAAAAAAACTGAAGAAATAGTATATCCTGTTTTAGGTGAAATAGAAAAAACTTTGGCGAGAAGAACTTATGATACTAACGGTGATTTTACAGTCAGACCTTTTCCTATTGATGTTTTACAACATAAAATTTTTGGTGTGGCGAGTCCTAGAACTACACAAAATACATCGGACAATCTAGATGGAACAGGAACTAACTTTGTCAATGATTTAAATCAAGGCGATGTCATTTATTTATCTGGAAACACTGCAAAAACAGCTACTGTAGGAACAATACAAAATACTTCATATTTGATATTATCTACAGGAAAATCTTTAGGAAATGGCACAGAAAATCAAAATATTGGTGTAGAATCAAAATTAACATTACAATTAGGACCAGGAAAAGCATATGTAAAAGGTTATGAGCATGAAACTATAACAACAAAGTATGTCGATCTTAAAAAGGCTAGAGATTTACGAAATGTTGTGAGTGAACAGCAAGGACTAGAATTTGGTCCTTATATGCGGGTAACTGATTTTTTTGCTAATAATGTTTTAGATACCGGAATAGATACAGCAGATGGGGGAGGTTCTGGTATGGACATAGTTGATTTACATATTGTAAAATGGCCATCAACATCAAGAACTGATGGAACTGTGAATCTTATAACTTCAGATGCTGATGCAGAGATATCTTTTGTGGGTATTGATGTTTTATCAACTGATGATACAAATAGAACTAAAATCGGAACAGCAAGAGTTAGACAAATAGACCACCATGGAGGTAGATCTTTAACCATCGACAGTAAATATGCTACCGATAGTGTTAATAGAACTTATCATAGATTATATCCATCGACTTTTAATATGCATTTATTTGATTTTAGATTTTCAAAGCACGATAGCACAGTAACAGCATCGAATTCTAATACCAGTTTAATAACGATTGATGATTATTATAAAACCCCAAATTGTTTATTTGGAGCGACAATTACTGTTAATACTAGTTTTTTAGGTGTTGTCACAAGTGATATACGAAAAATTATTTCTTATACTGGAACAAGTGTGAATGGTGATCCCAGTGTGCAATATACTGCAGTTTTAGACACTCCACTCACCCAACCTACACAATCAGACTCTACTTTTTCAATTAATTTTTCATTGAAAGATGTTAAATCTGGTATAAAATTAAAGGATACTGGAGGGGGCACATCAGTAATCACTTCAGCATTTAATGTTGATGTTACTGGTAAAAATACATTGACTGAAGAAGGAGAAACAGTACTATTTGATGATAATGATGATCAGAGAACTTTGATATTTCCATTTAATAATAAAGCAATAGAATCGACATCAAACAGAGAATATAAATTTAAGAGAACATTCTATGAGCCATTAACAGGTAATGTTGCAACTTTAAATACTCCTTTTGGTTCTAAGGAAAAATTTTATCCAGGAACGATTTCAAATTTGACTTTATCGGAATCACAAGCAGAGCAAAATTACATAGTTACTGTTTTAGATCCAGATTCATCTCAAACGGGTGTAGAAGGAGATTATATTGAATTTTCTAATACATCAGGCACAGGATTATCTGCCGGTAGATCTATTACATCATTGAATGGAGCAGAACAATTGCAGATAAATGTGGGGTCAACACATCCTGACAGTATAAATTTTAATTATGAGGGTAAATATATTCATGTAGTTGCCACAATGATAGCATCAGATGCTGATGAAGGTAGACTCATAGGTAAAAAAATATTAGTTTCAGGCAATACTAGTGGAGCAGTTGTTGATTCAAGAAGTTCGACTCTTACCCCATCATTGGTTCAAGCACAGCAAGGACAAATAGCATTCGGAACAGAATTAGATTACAGTCCTGGTGCTATTAATAGTTTAAAAATCTCAGATGTTAAAGAAATAGTAACAATAGTAGACTCAAGAAATCCGAATCAAAATGTATCAAATGCGATGGTTGCGGCGGCAATTTCTTCCCAAACAACAGGAATTCCAAGTATTTATAATGTAACAAATGATTTTATATTTGACAACGGTCAAAAAGATAATTACTATAATTATGCGAATATTAGATTAAAAAATAATGCTACTGTTCCAGCAGGTCAAATTTTAGTAATTTTGAATTACTATAATCATGAAGGTTTTGGACCTTTTACCGTTGATTCATACATTTATTCAGGAACCGGTAATACTCAATATCAAAGCATACCATATTATACAAGTCCAACTACAGGAAAAACTTTCAATTTACGAGATGTTATAGATTTTAGACCTAAAAGAGTTGGTATTGAAACGGAAGATCAATTTGGATCATCATCAACAAATGATATTCTAACATCAAACGTTTTTTCTCAAAAATGTATGCCTGATTATGATTTTGCATTTGAATGTAGTTATAATCACTATCTACCAAGAAAAGATAAGTTAGTACTAGGTAAAGACCGACAGTTTAGAGTTATAGAAGGTATATCTGATTTAGAACCTGTATTACCTCCAGATGATGAAGATTCTTTGACATTATATAGTCTAGACTTAGCACCATATACCTCATTAATTAGTGATGTGCAGATACGATATATTGATAATAAAAGATATACTATGAGGGATATTGGAAAATTAGAACGTAGAATAGAAACATTGGAATATTATACATCATTGAGTTTGATGGAAAAAGAAGCCGACGGATTAGTAATTACTGATTCGAATAATAATGATAGATTTAAAAATGGTATATTAGTAGATCCTTTCTCCGGACATAATATTGGAGATGTTTTGAATTTAGATTATTCATGTGCAATAGATTTTGAAAATAAAAAATTAAGACCTTCATTTTATAGTGATGCTTTTAAATTTAATATTGACACTGATTCAACAACTCTTGTAAATAATTCTGGAATTTTGACATTACCGTTTATAAAAACACCTATTGTTAGTCAATTAACAACAGGAAATTGGAATGGCGCATCGTTTCAAAAGACTATTCAGATAAGTCCGGGTTTACAGAATTATATTGGATCTATGTTTCTAGATCCTCCTAGTGATATATGGTATGACACGGTTAATAAAGCTAATATTAAAGTTAATATTGAGGGACAATTTGATAACTGGAGAAAAATAGAATATAAAAATGGTCATGGTTCTCAGTGGAAAGATTGGGAAGATTTTTGGTCAGGCAAACAAATCAATAATGATACTAAAAACGGTATTGTTGATTTAGGAAGTCCATCTATCAGTGATCGTTCTACCACAACGACAAATCAACAAAAAACTTTATCTGGACTCACAACAGGAAATATTCCAGAACAAATAATAAAAACTTTTGGCAACAAAGTTTTGAATATGAGTGTTGTATTTGGAGTAAGGGAACAAAAAATAACATTCTTAGCCAAAGGATTAAAACCAAATAAAAATGTTTTTGCATTTTTTGGTGATACTAGAGTGACTAATCAAATAAAACAAGCAACTATTATTAATCTCAAAAATGTAAATACCGCAAACGTTTTTAGAACAACACCAAATAATTACGAGGAAATTGAAATTTTAGATGAACCCGGTTCCGAAGACCAGGCAGGAAATACTGCTACAGTTGTTTTCATGTCAGATAGGAATACTATCAATTCATGTGCTATAATGGTAACAAATTTTTCCAATGAAGATTCGTTTAGAATAGGCCAAAAAATCAGAGGTAAAGAACATTTTTGTGAAGGAATAATCGAAAGCATTCAAAATTTTACACTACAAGATCAGCAATTGTCTGTTAATCAAGATGGAGTAGTAGCTGGAGAATTTTTTGTACCATCATCAATTTTTAAATCTAATGATTTATTATTTAGAGTGTGTGATGATTCTGAAAATATACCAGAATTAACAACATCAGTTGCCGAACAAACTTTTTATTCTAAAGGTTTAATCGATAATAAAAATGAAAATGGAATATTTTCTACACGTCCATTAATTTTAAGAAGAAACGATATCGCAAGTGAAATAATAATCAAAGATGTCTTAGAATCTAATGAAACAGGTACGACAAACTATTATCATCCATTGGCACAAACATTTTACATCAGTGAAGATTTATATCCAAAAGGTGTTTTTTTAGAGAGAGTGGTTTTATTTTTTAGAACAAAAGATGATACTGTCGGAGCGAAAACTCCAGTCACTTTGCAATTAAGGCCAATTGTTAATGGTAATCCTAGTCCATCGGTTATAATTCCAGGATCTGAAGTAATATTAAGTCCAGGACGAGTAACAGCAAATACTGAAACACCAACTGCACAAACAGATGCTTTAACTTCACAGCAAATTTATCCCGATTTAGAACTTGGCAACTCAAATACACCAAACGCAAGTGGTTTGGATAAAGGATCTAAAACTAATTTTGTGTTTGATCATCCTGTTTATGTTGAACCTGGCGAATATGCGATAACTTTACTTTCTAATAGTAGTTCATACAATTTATATGGTTTTGATGTAAATGCTTTAATTACAGGAACTAATCCGTTTGATTCCTTGACTGTTAATAAAAATGATTTTGTGGGGTCTTTATTTTTACCAACAAATACTGGTACATACAATCGTGTAAACAATTCAGGATTAATGTTTGAAGTATATATGTGTGAATTTTCAGCATTAAGTGGTCTGGCAAATTTTAAGAATGAACTGTATTCAGCAAATAAAAAATATTCTAATACTTATTTTGATACTTTTAAGTTAATGACAGATCAATTAGAATTTACTGATACATTCGTAGATTTTAAACATTCTTTGACAGAAAAAGATTCCATAACAAGAAATCCTGAAATTAGATTTACTCCTAATAAAACGGTTGATTTGCAACAGCAAAAACAAATCACTTATATGTCTGATGTAAATAATGCGCAGTATTCTAATTCTTTAATGATAAATTTGTATTTTGAAACAACAAATACCAAATTATCTCCAGTATTTGATGTTACTAGAATGGGTTTCATAACTGTAGAGAATATATTAAATAATGGAGAGATTACAAATAATAATATCATAATTACGAATACTGGTCAGGGATATGATACTGATGCGCATGGTAATACAGATTTATTTGAAGTTTCAATGCCAGATTATGGAACAGACCGAGCAACATTGGCTGCAGAAGTTTTTTCAAATACAAGTATTAAAAGTGTATATGTTGTAAATCCTGGTTCAGGTTATGTGACGACACCTACAATAACAATTTATGATGGTGGTTCACCTGGAGTGTTGACTGATAATGTTGCTTCAACAACTTCGATGGTTGTTAAGGTTAATGGCGAAGGAGCAAAACCAGAAGAGATGTTGACCGCAAATGTAAGTCATTCATTTGGCGGAAATTTATTATCAAGATATATTAGTAAACGTGTTACTTTGGAAGAAAATTTTGATGCTAGAGATTTGAGAATATATTTGAATGCTTACAAGCCTAGAGGATCAAATATACATGTATATTATAAAGTTTTATCTAATAGTGATCCAGAATCTTTTGATGAAAAACCTTACATTGCAATGGTACAAGATACAGCAGAATCAACATATTCATTAAATGAAAATGATACTAAGAATTTTGTATTTAGAACCAAAGATGAATATATTTCTTACACCAATTCTGATGGGTCTTTATTTGATACTTTTAGAACATTTGCTATAAAAATAGCATTTACCTTGAATAGAGATGTACAAACTACATTTATAGGGATACCTAAAATTTTAGACATGAAAGCAATCGCATTGGATAGTGTAGGTGTTCCATGATTGTGAAAACAGATGATCCAAAGTATCTTAAAGATACGTATTCTAATGCGATTATAAGAAATGATAAAAAAACTCTTGATAATCATCGAAATAAAGTAAAACAAAATAATTTGCTAATGAATCATTCGAATGAAATAAATAATTTGAAGAGTGAAATATTCGAATTAAAATGTATGTTGCGAAAAATATTAGAAAAAATTTCTCAGGATTAAGAAATGGCAATATCTGAAACTTTAATAGACGTAGAATTAATCAATACTTTTGAAGACTGGAGAAACGAAACTAACAAAGCATTGAAAGTTTTGAGAGAATCATCGGATGATGATCCTATCGATGCTATTGTTACAACAGATTTCACTGGTGCGACATATATAAATGTTATCTCTTCAAATTCTGTATCCGCCAATACCGTCACTGGTGTTAAATTAACATTTACTGGCCAATCTTCTATTGTTGATTTTACAGATGCAAATGTTGTTTCTCTAGGAATCGCTAGTCAAATAAAAGTTCGAGGTGGTTCTACCGTAAGCGGTTCAAATCCTGATTCTTACATTCAAAGTGTTCAAATAAGAGATAGTGAAATATTATTAAATGGTCAAGATTTAAGAGCGGATGGACAATCGCAAATAGATTTTACAGAAGCAGTGATAACAAATTTGGGTGAAGTGCAGATACTTAATGTTTACCCTTATGTGCCTTCAGGAGGAACAGGAACTGCTGGAACGATTCATGGAACTAGTCTAAAAATCAATAGTACTTATTATGGAACAATTACTGTGCAAAGTGGAACTCATAATTTTACAGGTGCTACGGTTTTAGGGGGAAAATATGATTCTTCTGAATTTTACTCAGGACTAATACATTCATCAGATTTTACGGCTAACACAGGTTACTATTTAATAACTAATACCAGCGCAATATTTGCATCAAATGATGACGCTAATGTTGGTATTGGTAAGTTTCCGGAATGGTCAGGTCCAGGATCTTTGAGATATCCCGTATCATCTTCTGGTAGATTGCATATTAGAAGAGATTTTGCGGATGTCAATTCTCAAAAAATTACAGTTGATGCCAATTCTGATGAATTGGTAGTTGAGGGTAATACTTCTGTCGGAATGACCTTTTTAGCAAATACCACTTCAAATTCACATATAAAGTTCGGTGATGCTGTATCACCTACAAAAGGATTCATAAAATATAGTAATGATTCAAACAAATTAACATTAGGTGTTAATCAATCTGAAACAGTAAAAATTTATCCTGATAATGGAGGAAGTTTAGAAATTGCAACACAAGGTTCGTTTGAAAATATTCAAGGAAAATTACATATCCATCAGAATAATTTAGACGATACTTATGCTCTTTATATTAATGCTGATAAAGGAAATAGATCTGCAGTTGTTGTTGATGGTGATCAATCAACATCTGATATAATCGATATTAGAACCACTACATTGACCACCGGTTCTTTACTTAATATGAGATATGGAACTTCAACCATTAATTGGACAGGTTCTATTGTAGAATTAAATGATGATAATCAAACTAATGATTCAAGAAAGTTATTTGTTCTAAATCAGAATCATGAAGATGCTTCAGGAACAAGATTGATGGATTTATATACAAAATCCGGAAGAGGTTTGTATATAAATTCTGATTCTAATTATTATTCTATTTTTGTTGACTCTGAGAATACAACAGCAAACACTATTGATATTTTTTCAGATAATATAACATCAGGTTCCGCTATATTTGTTAGATCCATATCAGATCATACCTCAAATTTGGTGAGTATAGTTAGCGAAGGAGCAGGTACTTTAGGATCATCTCTTTACGTAAGAACTCATGCTGATAATTTAGGAGATACACTTCTTGTAGAAAACAATGATGGTAAAGTTTTAAATGTGGAATCATTAGGCAAAGTAGGTGTTAATTTATCATTGGTAGATGGTGAAACCATTCTAATTAAAAGACAGACCAACGAACCAACCGCAGTGGCACCCAACGAAGTCATTGAAGTAATTGGAGATGGTACAGCATGGCATACATTGCATGTGGGAGGAACTTTAGGTGTTGAGGCAAATTCGATTTTCAATGGAAATGAGATGAGAATTAATTCAAATGTAGTTCATCAGAATGGAAATACTACTATATTTTTGATGGATGCACATGGAACTGATGGATATGCTATTTTTGGAATCGGAGAAAATGCTACAGACAGCACATCAGGTACAACATTATATGCCACCTATCCAGGAGGAACAAGACAAGGATACAGTTATTTAGGAATGGGTCAAATTATATGGGATGCAGGTCCTGGAAATGAAGCAAAAAATCGTAGACCAGAATATTGGGGTATAGAATTCAATCAATATAACAATAGTTTATTATTTCCAGGAAAAATGACAGTTGCCAATAATGTTTTAATTAAACATAATGTTCATATTGATAAACATGTTACGGCAAATGGTGATATGACAATTGATGGTGATATTTCTTTGGCAAATGGTAGTGTAACATTTACAGATACTGGGCCTAATCCAGCGGATGGTCAATTTACATTTGGACATCCTACAACTTTTGAGACATCTTTACTCGTACAAGGTCCATTAGATGCGAGAGGAGGAGTTACTTTTGATGGTGATTTTGTAGTAAGTGGCAATGCATTATTTGATTACACTGGACCTTTTACAGTAAATCCTCTTGCTTATTTTAAAAGCAATGTTTTGATGAAAGACCATCTTACGGTCGATAAAGATTTACATGTAAAAACAGATTCTTTTTTTGATGGAGATGTTCGTTTTGATTCTACTAATAAAACAGTAACATTCGATGGTAAACTATATCACACGGGACAGAATGTAATTGTAAGCTCATCTACATCAAATACGCATGTAAAAGGAACTTCTAATTTTAACGGAAATACTAGATTTTTTGGAGCAAATTTATATATTGATAGTGTTAGTTCTAACACATTTTCCAGAGGAAATTTAACTGTAGGCGGTAATGTAAAGTTTAATGGAAGTAATACAGATGTTACGGCAAATGTAAATATTTCTGGTTTGGTATATTCTCAAAATGCTGTTTCTTTGGTTAATATAAAAGATGATGTTTTGGAAAGTGTTGCATTAACTGTGACTGGAGAATATACGGATACTGGAGTTAAATACGGTAATACTTGGATAGTAGGCAGATTGAATAATAAAGGTAATACTGAAATATTTGGTGATTTGACTATATCAGGAAATATCAAGGGTTCCGGTGATTTCGATATGCAAAATACTGATTTAAATGTTAGGAATTTAAGAGTTGAACAAGACGCTACAGTAATAGGTAATATAAATGTATCTGAAGGTGACATAATTGGTAGTGACGATTTGTTTATAAATCGTAATTTAATCGTAAGAGGAGAAAATCCAAATGCGGTTGGTCATACTTATGCAGGCCATGAGGAATTAGAACCTAGAGGATATTTATGGGTCGATAATCCTCTGGTTAATAATTACATTGCAGGAACTTTAACAATTGGTCGAGGTGATGTTGATATAATTAATGGAACACTCAGAGTATCTCAGGGAGATATTATTGGTGATGATGATTTAACTGTAACAGGAAGTATAAGTGCCGGTAAACAAATAACAACTGATTTACATTTTTATAGTCAAAAATACATTGAAACTATAGGCACAGGGACTGATAATGTCAATAAACTAGGAAGCGGTACATTAACAGTAGTTAAAGCCAACAATGAGGGTAATGTGTATGTTACCGGAAATACCACAATTACAAAAGATTTAACCATACATGATAGACTTTTTGTTGAAAAACAAACATTATTGAAAGACACTTTAACAGTTAATAAAGATGCTACTTTCAAAGGAAATAAACTTACAGCAAATGGAAATATAACTTTTGATGGCGAAATAACTGCAAATTCATTGGTTATAACAACAGGAAATACAACTAATTCTACAGGTGTTAAAGTTGTCAACGGAAAACTAGAAGTATTAAGTACAACCGCTAATAATTATATCCAAAATAAATTATATGTAAAAAACGGGTTAATAGTTAAGGACGGTAATTTACATGTTAAAAGTAGTACAACTATTGATGGAACTACATATTCAGAAGGTGCTATAACTACCAACGGAGATTTATGGACAAAGAAGAATTTAAAATCAACTGGAATATTAACAGTTGATAGTAGAAGTGAATCTTCAATAGCAGGAGGTACATTAAAAGTTTCGTGGCCTACTAATGAGAACGGTAATGTTTACATATCTGGAAATGCCTCCGTCACTCAAGATCTTACGGTATCGGGAGATATATTTGTAACTGGAGATATAAGAGCAGCATCTGTGACTTATCAATCGGTAAGCGTAGCAGGTAATTATAGTGCAACTGGTTATGTTGAGGGCACTTATTTTAATGCTACTGGTGGAACATCTACTTTTCAAGGAGTGAATGCAACTTCGATAGTTGCAAGTTCGTACATAACATCTAGTTCTTATATAACCGCACAAGGAGCAATTACAGGTACCAGTCTTTCAGCAGGTACTACGGGTTCTATATCTGGTGCTGGAATCAGAGGCACATCACTGAATTTACTTGGTTACGATGGTTCAAGTTATGGAAATATAACCAATGCAGGTGATATTACTTGTCAAAAAATAACTATAAGAACTAATGGTGTCATAAATGAAACGGGTAACGTAAAAACACCTGGTTTATGGGTAACTTCAAATAAGTCAAAATTTGATGGTATGTCCGAGTTTACTAAAAATGTAAAAATATCAGCTAGATTATCAGCAAAAGCTTCGACCGGAGATCAAGTGGATTGTGCAATTCCAATTTATAATAGTGCCGGTACCATTTTAAATTTATTTAACCCAACAATTTCTTAAATTAAAATTGGAAATAAATGTCGCAACCATTATCTAGAGAAGAATTAAAACAATATTGTCTGAGAACTCTTGGAAAACCGGTCATAGAAATTAATGTTGATGATGATCAACTTGAGGACAGAATAGACGAGGGTTTACAATACTTTCAGGAATATCACTTTGATTCTATTGAAAAAATATATCACCGTCATCAAATAACAGGATCAACGGTTTCTGTTAATACTGTCATAGGTGATTTTTCAAATGGTGAAATTATAGAGGGACAAACATCGAATGCTTCTGCCACATTAACAACTTCGAATTCAAGTTTCATAACATTCAAAAATCACAAAGATAGTACTGGAATTTCAAATAATAATGTGTCATCTAGTTTCTCAAGTGGTGAAACTATCATAGGTAAAAAATCTGGAAGTTCTGCGATTGTCGATGCAATTGATAATCCAGTAGTGTTTGGAGATGTTGATAACAAATACATTCCATTGACCGATTCAATAACGGGAGTTATTAGTATTTTTGACATACAAGATACTGGAGGGGGACAAACTACAAGTGATATGTTTTCCTTTAGATATCAATTTCATTTAAATGAATTGCCATATTTAACGGCAACTTCTATCATAAATTACCAAATGTCAATGCAGCATATACAATTATTGAATGATATTTTTGTTGGTAAAAAACCTATAAGATTCAATAGACATCAAAGCAGATTATATTTGGATATGGATTGGGTTTCCGATATAGATATTGGCGAATATATTGTTGTAGAAGCATATAGAATTATTGATCCGTCTTTATATGGTAAAATTTATAACGATATGTTTTTAAAAAGATATGTTACTGCATTATTTAAAAAACAATGGGGATCAAATCTAATAAAATACCAAGGAGTTTCATTGCCAGGAGGTGTAACGCTCGATGGTAGACAATTATTCGATGATGCCGTAAATGAACTACGAGAAATAGAAGAACAAGTTCAAATTAAATATCAATTACCAATAGATTTTATGGTAGGACCAGGTTAATGCCAACGAATCCATATTTCAATCATTTTCAAAATATTCCTGAACAAAATCTACATCAAGATTTAATTATTGAATCTATCAAAAATTTTGGAATTGATGTATATTATTTACCGAGAACATTGGTTAATTTGGATAAACTATATTTAGAAGATACAATATCAGAATTTAATAGTTCTTTTCTAGTAGAGATGTATGTAAAATCGGTAGATGGGTTTGAAGGAGATGGAGATTTTATTTCTAGATTTGGATTGGAAATAAGAGACCAGGTTACATTTTCAATTGCTAGGAGAAGATGGGAAAATTTAGAAATTCTGGATTATGTTCGTCCTAAAGAAGGGGATTTAATATTTTTTCCATTGAATAAAAAATTGTATGAAATAAAATTTGTTGAGCATGAATCAATTTTTTATCAATTTGGTAAATTGCCCATCTATGATTTAACCTGTGAGTTATTTCAATATGATGATCAAACTATTGACACTGGAATTGATGATATCGATCAAATTGAAGAAAAATATTCCTATGTTTCAGAATATAAATATCTAATTGGCAATACAGCAATAATTTCTGCGGACATATCAGACTATAGAATTTCTAAAATTAATATATTAGATTATGGTAGTGGATATTTTTATAATCCAACCGTTACGATTACCGATCCTGATTTATCACCTACAACGGCAACAGCAACAGCAATAGTTTCAAATAGAAGTTTGACCGGCTTTATTATCACAAATTTTGGCGCATATTATGTGGAGGATCCTACAATAATAATAGATAGTCCAGGGGATCCGATTACAGCAACGGCAACATCATCATTAATATCTAACTCAGTTTCAAGTGTTAGCGTTACGCATCCTGGAAGCTTTTATAACAATAATCCCACCATAATTGTTAATCCGCCTACTACTGATCCTATTACTGCAACTGCTTCTGCCATAATGACTTCAAATAGTTTCAGTGGAACTAATTATATTTCTTCTATTGTTCTAGGTAATTCTGGTACGTACTATAAAGATGTTCCGAATGTGACAATTCAGGACACTATTCAGATTCCATCAAATTGGACAACAGATAGTAAATTTGGTAATTATTCTTATCAATTTTCAAAATCTAATAATAATGATCAGATACTAAGAAAATTTAGAAGTGATTATAGTTCAAATATTAATTATGGAGGAAATTTTTCATTTTGGTTCAAATATGATCAAAATTTACACACAAATTCAGGTATATCAGATGTGTCAATATTTGAATTTAAAAATGAGAATCAGATTCAAAGTGTAATATCAATATTGAACACAAATGGAGAGATAAAATTTACAACTTATGATTCTGCTAATCAATTATATCATTATCCATCTTGTCCTGCAACAGATATACTTGATGGAAATTGGCATTTCTTACAGTTCATAAAAAGTAGAAGTGGTTTTAATTTAACTTATCTAAAAATAATAATCGATTCGAATGAAGTTGTAAATTACACGGCACCTTTTAATGGAGTATGGACCGATGAGTGGTTTACCAATTATAATTCATTTACAGGAAATGGCGGAATCATTTTAAAAAATTCAGGTTCAAAAGGATTCATTGTAGATGATATCTATTATAATGGTACTAATTTCAATTCTTTAAATACGCCAACAACTTCTAGAGATTATATAATTGATATCGATGATTCTTACAAAATTAATTATGAAGGTTTTGAAAAAAAGGAGGCAGTTGCTACTGCAACAGTAGAAAACGGAATCATTACTTCTATATCTTTGACGGAAAATGGAGAAATGTATTCATCAGTTCCATTGATATCAATAGATTCTCCGACAGGAACGAGTAATGATTTTAAAGCAATTATGTCTCCTGTTATATCTGATGGAATCTTACAATCAATTAATATTGACTATGGTGGAAATTTTTATAATTCAGCCCCCACCATAACAATTTCAGATCCCACAGGAAATTATAATGATTTTGAAAATATCAATGCCACGGCAACTTCTTCATATAATAGCAGTAGAGGTATAGTAGATAAAATAAACATTGTAAATTCAGGTAAATTTTATTATACTAATCCAACCGTGACAATTTCAAATCCGACTGGATTAGCTCAAGATTATAAAGCATCTTTTACAACCGAAATGTATGCTAATGGATCTTTAAAACTAATTAATATAGACAATTCTGGTTATGGATATTCTTCGCCCCCAACATTAACTATTGATGCCCCAAAAACAAATATATTAAAGGGAGATATAGTTATAGGCAATGATTCTGGACTAAAAGGAGAAGTTTCATTTAAAGATTCCACTACTATAAAAATAATCAATTCTGGAGGGTCTTTTAATGATAATGAATTCATAAAAACTTCTGATGGAAATTCTGTAAGAGTTTATGATCAAACCGATGAACAAAATTTTATTAATGATGAACTGGCGACAAATGATACTATAGAAAAAGAAGCTGATTCTATCATAGATTTTTCAGAAACAAATCCATTCAGTGAAACAAATTATTAAATTTTTGTTGATTCCCCAATAACATTTACCATACCATTTACAATTTTTTCAACAGTTACATTATCGGATTGCCTAAATTCAACATCATAAAAATATAAACCAGGTTCCATATTTGTAGTATCACTAGCAGATGCTGAAATAGTCACAGCACTGTCATTAATTGTTGTGGAAAATGTTAAAATATGAGAAGAATTAGATGTGCTGTAATTTTTTCTCATTTGAGATATGCAAGTTCCTGCAGATAAAGATACGTTTAAACTATTTTTATCTTTTGCGACAAATGTTTGCTCAAATGTAGCTCCTTGATACATTACTAAATTTTGTCCTTGTGTTTTTATTGATGTTGTCATATAACTATTTATAAAACTAAATAATAGAAATATATTAATCAGTGGAGTAAAATGCTAGGACAAACTTTCTACCATCAAACAATTCGAAAATATGTTGCATTATTTGGAACTTTATTTAACGACATTAGTATAGAAAAAAAAGATTCAAATAATAATGTGGTATCTAAAATAAAGGTTCCGGTCGCTTATGGACCGAAACAGAAATTTTTAGCTAGATTAGAAGCAGATCCAAATTTAGACAAACAAATTTCTATAAAATTACCTAGAATTGGATTTGAGATGACCGCAATTAATTATGATCCGGAGAGGAAATTAAATTCCATCGGCAAAATGGTAAATAAAAGTTATGTATCAAATTCTAGAACTTTGAAAACGATGTACAATCCAAATCCTTATACTTTTGATTTTAGTTTGTTTGTATTTGTCGATAATGCAGAAGATGGTACTCAAATATTAGAACAAATTTTACCTTATTTTACACCAGAATTTACAGTATCAGTCAATATTTTAACTGATATGGGATTGAAATTAGATGTTCCTATTGTTTTAAATTCTTCATCTGTAGAAGATGATTATCTAGGAGATTTTTTGCAGAGAAGGGCAATAGTATGGACATTAGATTTTACTTTAAAAGGGTTCATATATCCAAATATTAGAACTTCAGATAAAATTATTAAATCAATTGATATCAGTTTTAGAACTCCAATTGATCAAGTAAATTTAAATAATTCGGAATTAGTTTTTTTAAATTTAGAAAATTCAAATAATTTTTCTATCAACAGATTATTGTTAGAAGATGAAACTCATTTATTATTTGAAAATAGTGATTCAAATGTTGGGTCAAAAAATATTATAAGTAAAATTTCAATCACACCTATATCTGAAACTGCTGATAAAACTGAAAATTTAAAAAGCATTACAATATTTAATCCTAGTGCTTATTATAACAATTTAACAGGTGAGTATGAAACATGAAATTAAATGTGATAATAATATTATTTTTTCTTTATGGATGTATGGGTGATTATAAAAAAAGCGATAGACCTTGGAAATCCTCTATTGTACATTATGGTATGTCAAGTTGTGAAAAAAGTCTTAAAAAAGTTCATGAAAATAAATTTAAAGAAACTGATACAAAATGGAATGGAAATAAAGCAATATTGTATTGTGGTTGTTCTTTAGATCAGATGAGAAAAAAATTAAGAGATGATGAATTTTTGAATAAATTAAGAAATGGTAAGTTAGGAATAGAAATGAAAACCGCAGGTAATTTCTGTAAATCAAAAGGCATAAATTGGTATGAGGACTAATAATGAATTTTCCAGATAAGTTAGATGAATTATTGAACATTTCTAATGATTCAAATATTAAATTAATTAATAATACTATTGAAAAAATAAATGTTGAATCTACAGATGATGATGTCAATACGGATTATAAGTATGCTAGAGAGAATTTTTATAATATCATAGAAAGAGGTCATGATGCTATAAACGAATTGATGCAGGAAGCAAAAGATAGTGGTAATGCTAGAATGTATGAGGTATTGGGTCAATTGATAAAAACAGTTGGTGAACAGAGTCAAAATTTAGTCAACGTGCATAAACAAATTAAAGATATTAATCAGGAAGTTAAAAATACACCTAGTAAAGTTACAAATGCATTATTTGTTGGGAGCACCGCAGAATTACAAAAAATGTTAAAAGATAAGGATTAAAAAATGGCTTACTTAAAATCAGGCGATTTTAATAAAACTGCAAGTAAAGGTCCATATGCCGGCAAGACAAGAAAAGAAATAATCTTTAACAAAATTGTAGATAATAGAGAATTTATAGTAGGTGAAAATAAAAATGGAACAAAAATTATAGGCATTGAATATTTTTCAAGAAATAATAATGGCTGGGGAGGTACGTTAAAATACATATTACCTGGACAAAATAAAAATAATAAAAAAAATATTCAAGAAATAGAAATTAAAAACATATTTAAAGATCCTGATTTTGGAGGTGGCGGTGGATCAGGTGCAGGATCTGATGATACGGAAGTTGTTGAATGTATGCAATGTTTTTACACTTCATTAGTATTTAATATATTAAATGGACATATTATAACAGATCCTAAGAAACTAGATAAACAAGCAGAACAGTTAAAAGGACTTACCAATTCTGCAAAATATTGTGAAACATCTATGAGTTTAGATAATTGTTTGAAAAAAGTTCCAGTTGATTGGGTTAATGATATGGTTTTCATAAAAATTGCAAATGGAATATATGATGAATATAAAGATAAATTTGAATCGGGAAAAAAAGTTTATTTTCATAGAGGTTCAAAATTTATGCAAAAAATATACAATGCAAAGAAAAAAGTACATAAATTGGATAAGCAGAATGCGATGGAAAGAGGTATTAGAGCTCAAGCGCCCGGATCTTTCTCTGATGATAAATGGAACCCAGGTGACATTTGGGCAACAACATTATCATCTACTTCCGATCCTCTAAAAGATTCCACCACATCATGGGGAGATTTGAATACAAAAGTTGCCGAAGAAGCTGCATTACTGAGAAATATCAATAAAATGAGATTATTAGGTATTTCTTTGAAAAGACTAGGAAAAGGTGCTATAGCAACCATTAAACAATTTAATGTTCCAAATGAAACAAAATCACAATATAAATTCACAAAATGGGTTTGGGGAAAGACTGGAGATTTTTTTTCATCAAAAGACATGTATTTACACAGTGATGGCGGAGAGGTGCAATTTAGAACATTTGGAGGAGATAAAAGTTGGCAAGGTGAAATTAAAGGTAAGGCAGCAGCCGGAGGTAAAATTGGTGGGGGAAATGTAGATTTTTATGTGAATGAAGTTTACAATAAATCAATATTTTCTAATAATAAAAGTTTTAACAGTTCCATTGATGAAGATAGTATTTTTTCAAAATTAAAAAAATTACTAGAAAAAAAAGATCAAAATGTTTTGAAAAATTTACACGATCAATATAAAAAGTATGTAAAAAATCCATTAAACATAGATGAATTTTATGCCAGATTAATGGATAAAGAAAAAGATAATAATGGATTTATAAATTCTAAATTTTTATGTTTACAATTAGTAGATATAATTGAGAATGGATCACAAAAACAAAAAAATGATTTGGCGACATTAATATTTTTATATGCCTCTTCAAATACTAAACAATCTAGTTATTTTATAAAAGTTTCGTAATGCCTACACAAAATTATCTGGGTAATCCATTACTCAAAGCCGCCCATGTTCCAGTAGAATATGATAAAAAAACTTTAAACGAGTATATGATATGTGCTAAAAATCCTATACATTTTGCAAGAAATTACGTAAAAATAGTTCACGTTGATCGTGGGTTAGTAGATTTTGATTTATATGACTATCAAGAAGAAATGGTGAATACTTTTCACAATAATCGTTTTGTAATATGTAAGATGCCTAGACAGACTGGTAAATCTACTACAATTGTTTCATATTTGTTGCATTTTGCCTTATTTAATGAACAATCAAATATTGCCATATTGGCGAATAAAGGATCCACAGCTAGAGAAATTTTAGATCGTCTTAAAACGGCATATGAAAATTTACCTCAATGGTTACAGCAAGGTGTTGTTGTTTGGAATAGAGGTAATATAGAATTAGAAAATGGAAGTAAGGTGATGGCCGCATCAACATCATCATCAGCAGTACGTGGTTCTTCATTTAATATTATTTTTATGGATGAGTTTGCACATATTGATCCTCCTGGATTAGCCGAGCAATTTTTCACTTCAGTTTATCCGACAATATCTTCTGGTAAAACAACTAAAGTTTTCATAGTATCAACTCCTAAAGGGTTGAACATGTTCTATAAGATGTGGATTGATGCTGAAGAAGGTAGAAGCGACTATGTTCCTATTGATGTTCATTGGTCTCAAGTTCCTGGTAGAGATGAAGTTTGGAAAGAAGAAACAATTAGAAATACGAGTGAACAACAATTTGCACAAGAATATGAATGCGAATTTATCGGTTCAACAAATACTTTGATATCTGCAGCAAAATTAAGAACTATGGCATACAAATCTCCTATACAAATAAAAGGTTTTTTAGACATGTATGAAGATGTGAAATCTACACATTCTTATGTTTGCATTGTTGATACTGCGAGAGGTAGAGGACAAGATTATTCTGCATTTTCAATAATTGATATATCTAAATTTCCGTATATTCAAGTCGCAAAATATAGAGATCCGAATATATCACCTATGCTTTTTCCTTCGGCAATAGAAAATGTTTGTAGATATTATAATAAAGCCTATATATTAGTCGAAACAAATGATATTGGTGGACAAGTTGCAGATATTTTACATCATGAAATAATGTATGAACATATTTTTCAAAGTAGTGTAATGGGCAGAAGTGGTCAAACTTTGGGAGCAGGTTTTGGTAAAGGTGCGCAATTAGGTGTTAGAACGACAAAGGAAGTTAAAAGAAAAGGGTGTTCAACATTAAAGGATTTGATTGAAACAGACAAACTATTAATACATGATTTAGATACAATTACGGAATTAACAACTTTTGTGGCAAAAGGACAAAGTTATGAAGCCGATGAAGGATATCATGATGATCTTGTAACAACATTATTTTTATTTGGTTGGTTAGTCAATCAAAAATATTTTACCGAAATAACAGATCTGGATTTAAGGGAAAAACTATATGCTGAACAATTAATTGAAGCAGAAGCAAATCTAATACCGTTTGGTTTTATTAATGATGGACTAGAATCATATGAACCTAAAACAACTCGCATGGGAAATCAAGAATGGATAATTGAAAGAGAATTTACTTTCGAAGATAACTTTTAATTTTCAATATTTATTCGTAAAACATTATATGAATTTTTTATTTTTTCTATCATTTGTTCAACATCTTTTTTTAAATCAGGTCTTATTTTTTTAATTTTATCCAAGTATCTTATAGATTCTTTAAAAATCATTTCTTCATTTATTCTTATCGTATAAAAATTTTTTCTTGTATCTTTTTTTAATTTTAATATTAAATGTTCAGGATTAACGCAATAAGTATTATTGCATGTTTGATGAACAATAAAATTAGAATCAATTTCTCCTTTGTGCAATAAATATGAAAATCTGTGTGCTGGTATTGATTTTCCATTCACAGAAAACATTCCATAACCTTGTTTTGTTTTACTTGCTATCCAGAAATGACAATCTTCTGTTTTTATGATTTTTTTATCAAATCTTTTTTTATCTTTAATATTGAACATTAAAATATTTATATTAAGATAAATAAATGTCAATTTAAAAACATCAAAATAATAAATATATTCAGTTAACAAAATTAACAACAAATTTAGGAGAAAGTATGGCATTCATGGTAAGTCCGGGAGTATCGGTCGCTGAAATAGATTTAACCACTAGAGTACCTATTCCGTCTACATCAGTAGGAGGATATGCAGGTTATTTTTTGTGGGGACCCATTGAAGAAGTGGTAACCATTACTGATTCAAATCAATTAACACAATTGTTTGGAAAAACAGATGCATACACTTACGGTTCTGTTATGACTTGTTCAAATTTTTTAAGTTATTCAAATAATTTAAAAGTTATTAGAGCTGCAAATACCAATGGTGGAGCATTTAATTCGACTACAACTGGTGCGCAGCAATTAATTAAAAATCAAGATGATTATGATAAAAATTATTCTTCAGGAGTTGACGGAATTTCTTTTATAGCAAAATATGCAGGTTATAATGGAGATTCCCTAAAAGTCAGCATATGTATGCCTGATAGAGCAAATACTCGGGTTCAGACGGATGGAAGTGTAATTTTAGATGCAAACACATCTATTGAATTGCCTGGCACCTTTACGGCAACAGCCAGTTCTGATGAATTTACAAGTACTGAAGTAATATATTTTGATGGTAATATAGCAGTTAATGATGTCATAGAATTATCAGGAGGCATTCAAGGTGACGATGATGCTTTTGTCGGTATCAAAGGAATAGTCACAGCAGTTCTCAGTAATACTGTATTTAGAGCTGTAAAATATTCAGATACAGATGCAACAGTTGTTGAAAATTTGTTAGGAACAAGTTCATATCCATCAAACAAAATTATTAGACATGCAAGATCTGCATTTGAAACTCCTTCTAGTTCAATGTTTGGAACGATAACAGGAGAAACAGGTTCTACAACAATCACAGGAACAAGAACATTTTTTCAAAAACAATTATCCGTAGGTGATTTAATAACTTTTGTAGATGCTTCTGGAACATCTGATAAGAGAAGAGTAAAGTCGATAACAACTGAAACCTCGCTAGAAGTTACTGAACCTTTGATAAGATCAATTCTCGCTGGCACTGCATTTGGTAGAGAATGGGAATTTAGATCACTTTTTGAAAATCCTCCTTTAACATCTAAATTTGGTTATAACAGAACTCAAAATAAAAATTTGAATGATGAAATTCATGTAGTAGTTGTAGATGAGGACGGGGTATTTACAGGAACTAAAGATAATAGAGGTGCTGGTGCAAAATCATCATCATCTGTTTTGGAAACTTATCCAAATGTATCAGTTTGTGCAAATGCGACCAATGATGATCTTACCACACTTTATTATAGAGATGTTATAAGTCAAAATTCTCAATATCTCAGATGGGGAGACCATGATGGGATTGGTGATCGGACCGATTGCTTTAATCTTGGCGTTGAGTTTGATGATAATGAACTTTTTGATATATCAATGGAGTGGGGAACCGTTTTAGACGGTTTTAGTGACATTCTCTATGAAAAAAATGATCAGGGAGTCAACACCTCAGTTGTTCTCAGAAGACTTCCTTTTAATGGAGCATATTCTAATGCAGGAAAAAAAGGAATAGCAACCTATAGTCTTTCTGGTGGATCTGATGGTTTTAAAGATCCTGTCTTCGGACAGGATATACGTGCTTTTGTTGATATAGTAAATGCCTATACGTATTTTAGAAAACCTGAAGATGTTGACGTATCTTTGATAATGTGTGGAGATCACCCTGATGATGTTTGCACATATGTTATAAATGATATATGTGAGCATAGAAAAGATTGTGTCGCATTTGTTTCTCCGCAATATTCAGATATTGCTACCAAAGGTAATGAAACTACTAGTATCGTAAATAGAAGAAAATCTTTTCCTAGTTCTAGTTATGCTGTAATGGACGGAAACTTCAAGTATGCATTCGATAGGTTTTCAGGTGTTTATCGATGGGTTCCATTGAATGGAGATATTGCGGGTTTATGTGCGCAATCTGATAATATTAATCCTTATATTTCTCCGGCTGGTTTTACTAGAGGAAATGTTAAAAATGTCACAAAATTAGCATTCAATCCAAACAATGCAGAGCGTGACTTATTATATTCTGCAGGTATTAATCCTGTAATTTCATTACCTGGTGGTGGTACTATACTTTTTGGAGATAAAACTCTTTTAAGTAGACCTTCAGCTTTTGATAGAATAAATGTTAGAAGATTGTTTATCATTCTAGAAAAAGCAATAGCCAATGCCGCACAATTTTCTCTTTTTGAATTTAATGATGATTTTACAAGAGCGAGTTTTGTTAGCATAGTAACTCCTTTTTTAAGAGAAGTAAAAAGTAGAAGAGGTATAACTGATTATAAAGTTGTATGTGATTCTACAAACAATCCTCCAAATGTCGTAGATAGAAATGAATTTAGAGGAGATATTTTCGTAAAACCAACAAGATCAATTAACTTCATTAATTTGAACTTTGTGGCAGTGGGCACTGGTGTTCAATTCAATGAAGTAGTAAATGCAATTTAATTAAGGAGAAATACAAATGGCTTTTAATGTTTCATCATTTAGAAGTGCGATGGCACTAGATGGCGCAAGACCAAATTTGTTTGAGGTTCAAATACCTGCTTTATCAAATTATTTTAGGGAAAATACTAATGGAGATTTTAGGTTTTTTTGTAGGGCAGCATCAATACCTGGATCTACTATAGGTGTTGTAACAGTACCATATTTTGGCAGAGAAGTGAAATTGGCAGGAAATAGAACTTTTGCCGATTGGACGGTAACAGTGATAAATGATGAAAGTTTTGCTTATCGTTCCGCTTTTGAAGATTGGATGAGTACTATTAATTTACATGAAGAAAATTATAGATTTGATAATGCTGGTTATTCTTTAGCAGATTCTGCAATAGTTAATCAACTTTCAAAAATAGGAGATGAAAATGCTCCGATTATACAAAGACAATATGAATTTAAAAATTTATTTCCTATAGATATTAGTGAAATAACTTTGGACTGGGGTGATAATGATTCCGTTGAAGAATTTACTGTAACTTTTGCTTATGATTATTGGACAGCAACAACACCAACTAATGCAAATTTATCTAATGTAGGTCCAGACCCGGTTAATATTAGTTAACAAACAAATGTAAATATGTAATATTTTCTGATTTTGCAAGTGAATAAATAAAACAGTAATATTTTATTCACTTGCATTTCAGGAATAAACATGGCAATTGACATTTTCGGCTTTACTATTGGAAAAAAAGAAAAAAAAGATGTAAAAATACAAACTTTTGCAGAGGCAGAACGTGATGATGGTGCTGTTACTGTCGCTTCAGGAGGAGTTTATGGAACTTATATTGATACTGAAGGTGCCATAAAAAGTGAAACAGAATTAATAAATCGTTATAGAGATATGGCTATACAGGCAGAAGTTGAAAATGCCATAGATGACATTGTTAATGAAGCGGTCATATCTATTAAAGATAAACCTATAGTTGATATTAAATTAGATAATTTAAATTTATCTGAAAATATAAAAGATAAAATTAGAATTGAATTCAAAGAACTTACAAAACTATTAGATTTTCAAAATGTAGGTTATGATTTATTTAGAAGATGGTATATTGATGGCAGAATGTATTATCATGTGATGATCGATGATAAAAATCCAAAAAAAGGTATATATGAATTACGCCTTTTGGATCCTCGCAAAATAAAAAAAATCAGAGAAAACCAAACAACCAGACTTCCTGACGGTTCCACTAAAAAACAAATTCAAGAATATTATGTATACAATGAAAAAGGAATCTATCAGTCACAAGGTCAAACTATGGGTACTGCATTTACTAATGCAGCATCAGGATTAAAAATTTCAATAGATTCCATTGTATATTTTCATTCAGGATTATTAAATTCTAATAAATCTTTAGTTTTATCATATTTACATAAAGCTATTAAACCTTTGAATATGTTAAGGATGATAGAAGATTCATTGGTAATATATCGTATATCTAGAGCTCCTGAAAGAAGAATTTTTTATGTAGATGTAGGTAATTTACCAAAAGTTCGTGCTGAACAGTATATGCGTGATTTAATGGCTAGATATAAAAATAAACTTGTTTATGATGCTAACACTGGAGAAATTCGTGATGATAGAAAACATATGTCTATGCTTGAAGACTATTGGATGCCAAGAATGGAAGGAGGTAGAGGAACCGAAGTTACAACATTACCAGGAGGACAAAATCTTGGAGATATTGAAGATGTCATATATTTTCAGAAAAAACTTTACAAATCACTCGGAGTACCTTTATCCAGATTGGAATCAGAAGCAAGTTATACTATAGGCCGAGCAACCGAAATTTCTAGAGATGAAGTAAAATTCACAAGATTCGTGAATAGACTACAAAATAGATTTTCAATTTTATTTGATGAATTGTTAGAAAGACAGTTGAGTTTGAAGGGCATCATGAATCGTGATGATTGGAAAAAAATAAAAAATGAAATATATTATCATTATGAATCTGATAGTCATTTTACAGAAATAAAAAGAAATGAAGTTTTACAGGATAGATTAAACTTACTCAGAGATTTATCAGAATATGCCGGTAAATATTATTCTAATGATTATATTAGAAGAAATATTTTACAAATGAGTGATGATGAAATAAGAATAAATGATGATGAAATTGCCAAAGAGTTAGAAGATCCTAGATTTTCAGGAGAAGATGATATGAAAATGGGTCTACAGACTGACTCAAAAATTTATGACAATGGAGAATTATTGACGGAAGAGAAAATTGATAAAATTATACAAGAAAAAATAGATTCCAGTAAAAATGATGAGAAATTGAAAAACACTATTAATGATATTCTTTCTACTATAAATTTAGACGATTAATTAAATGTCAACCGATAATAAAAACCAACAGCTAAAACTTAATGAAGTTTTAGCTGCCTCTTTAACATATACTCAAAAAGAATTAAAAAGAGCTAAACAAGATTTCATAAAAGAAATTAGAGAAATCTTAGATCCTGTAACTGGTGAAAAAATAAAAGTTCTTGAAATTAAAGGTGAGCAAGGACCGAAAGGTGAGAGAGGGGAAAAAGGTTTAGAAGGATTGCCTGGACCTAAAGGTGATACAGGCGAAAAAGGCGAACCCGGTAAGATGGGTCCACAAGGTTTGCAAGGTCCTGAAGGTCCTGTGGGACCGAGAGGACTTGAAGGTCCACAAGGTCCACAAGGTGAAAAAGGTGATGATGCAAAGGTAGAACCTTTAAAACAAGAAATAGAGACATTAAAAACTATTGTTAAAAATATAGGTTCTCAAGCAGCCCAAACTGCTCAAAAAGTTGCTGTTGGGTGGGGTGAATATTATGGAGGCGGAGGAGGTGACGCAAAAACCGCAAATGCACAAAACTTATCAGTTTCTTCCAATACAGTTCAAATATTATCTGATGTAAAACAAGACACTAGCACAGTAACTCTTCAATTCAAATCCATCAAAACCGGAAGCGGTTTATTTGCTGCACAAAATACTTCCACAATAATCTTATCTTTTGATCCTGATATATTATCGATAGATGATGACAAAAATTTAGTTATTAATCGTTCTCTAACGATAGGTGATACTCAATCTCTAAAAATTGGTACAGGAACACAAAATGCAGTTCTAGGATTTGCTAGTTCATCGGGTAATGATTTTACGATTAGGGATACTAATCAACAAAAAATTCTATCTGTAACAGAATTAAAAGAAGTAAATGAATCTAATTTAGGTATAGAAGGAGATGTTCTACGTGTTACTGCTAATGGAACATTGGAATTTGGAGAAGCTTCACCTCCATTAGAAGTTACTGAATCAAAAATTTCAGGAAATACAGTATCAAAAGTTGATCATATCACTGTTAATTCTGATGATGGTCTTTATATAGAATCTGGACAAAATAGTAGTTCTGTTATACTGAGATCAAATATATTAACACAGATGAGTTCAGGATCATCAGGTACTGCTGGTAGTGCCGGAACATCAGGCAGCTCAGGCATCTCAGGATCATCAGGAAGTTCAGGTAAAGCAGGTTCATCTGGTTTAACAGGATCATCAGGAAGTTCAGGTAAAGCAGGTTCATCTGGTTTAACAGGATCATCAGGAAGTTCAGGTAGTGCTGGTTCATCTGGAACATCAGGTTCATCTGGCAGTGCTGGTTCATCTGGAACATCAGGTTCATCTGGTCGTGATGCAAGTGCAGGGTCATCTGGAAGTGCAGGTTCAGCAGGATCATCAGGAAGTTCAGGTAGTGCTGGTTCATCTGGAAGTGCCGGATCAGCGGGGTCAGCAGGCAGTGCAGGTAGTGCTGGATCAGCAGGGTCAGCAGGTAGTGCTGGTAGTGCTGGATCTGCTGGTAGTGCTGGATCTGCTGGTAGTGCAGGAAGTGCCGGATCAGCAGGTTCAGCTGGAAGTGCAGGAAGTGCCGGATCAGCAGGTTCAGCAGGCAGTGCTGGAAGTGCCGGATCAGCAGGTTCAGCAGGCAGTGCTGGAAGTGCCGGATCAGCTGGATCAGCAGGTAGTTCCGGTAGTGCAGGAAGTGCCGGATCAGCTGGATCAGCAGGCAGTGCAGGAAGTGCCGGATCAGCTGGATCAGCAGGCAGTGCTGGAAGTGCCGGATCAGCTGGATCAGCAGGCAGTGCTGGAAGTGCCGGATCAGCAGGTTCAGCAGGCAGTGCAGGTAGTGCTGGATCAGCCGGATCAGCAGGATCTGCAGGAAGTGCTGGATCAGCAGGCAGTGCAGGAAGTGCTGGAAGTGCCGGATCAGCTGGATCAGCAGGAACATCCGGTTCATCTGGTCGTGATGCTAGTGCTGGATCTTCTGGCACATCAGGATCATCAGGAACTTCTGGTGTTGATGGAAATTTTGGAGGAGCATCCTTTCAATTTGATTTTAATTCTACAACAGGTACATCTGGAGCATCAGGAAGTGGTGAATTTTCATTCGACACATCCACAATTGATGATATTCAATATTTGTTTATTAATCATGTAGATGCTAGTGGAACAAATATTCATGATTTTTTAAGCATAATTGATGCATCAACAAGTCAAATAAAAGGACATGTTAAAATTTCTAATAGAGTTGATAATAGTGAATTTATGCTATTCACTATATCATCTTCTAATTTTGATGTTGTACATACTATTCATGAAGTAAGTGTATCATTAATAGATAGCAATTCTACAACATTAACTTTTACAAATGGTGATGAGTGTATTTTAACATTTGCTAGAACTGGTGATGCTGGTCAATCAGGTACTTCAGGATCTTCAGGCACTTCGGGGTCTTCAGGTATTTCTTCTAGTGCAGGTTCAGCAGGAACATCAGGTTCATCTGGTCGTGATGCGAGTGCAGGATCGTCAGGCAGTGCAGGATCAGCAGGTAGTGCAGGAAGTGCTGGATCAGCAGGCAGTGCCGGATCGTCCGGGTCAGCAGGCAGTGCCGGATCGTCCGGGTCAGCAGGCAGTGCCGGATCAGCAGGTAGTGCAGGTAGTGCAGGAAGTGCTGGATCAGCAGGCAGTGCCGGATCGTCCGGGTCAGCAGGCAGTGCTGGATCGTCCGGGTCAGCAGGATCTGCAGGAA
>Ga0255766_10000360_pt1 | contig 40734 bp, 70 predicted proteins | sample 071ome_23_FD_179966 | JGI IMG/M metagenome (GOLD analysis project Ga0255766, IMG submission 179966) | Coastal salt marsh microbial communities from the Groves Creek Marsh, Skidaway Island, Georgia - 071403BT metaG (version 2) | ecosystem: Environmental > Aquatic > Marine > Intertidal zone >...
ACTCCTCTAATTTTAATTGTTCTTTGTCCCAATATGTTGATCGCCACTTTTTATGGTCATATCCTTTTGGTTTTAATGATGTTACTGTACCATCAAAAGAATTCCACCTTGCGTCTATTTGACGAACAAATTGTTCAGAATATTCTATATTTTTAGGACTTGATTCTGAATATTCTCCTTTCAGGTCTAATTTACTATTACCTAACCTGTTCATAAACTCCCATTTAAAACAACCATTATTTCTGTTGTTCCAATTTTTTATTTCATCTAATTCAAACCAGTCTTTTCCTTGTGTGCAGTCCATAACTAAAACACTATCACACCACCAACCTCTATCCATATTTCTACCGTTGTCTTGTAAAGCATCCCATACCATTCCAAAAGGCTTACCCTCTAAATCTATTTTCCATAAGTCAGCAATATCTCTCATGTTTATCATATCAACATCCATGTATATTGCTTTACCTTTGAATCCTTCTAGCTCTGGTATTGCATATCGTAAACAAGTGAATGGAGTTCCCCATCCTTTTATACACCAATCTGGAAAGTCTTTGTGCCGTAAAAAAGTAATTTTTAAAGGGTGTTCTGTATTTTTTAATAAACTATAAACTAATACTTTTTCTGCGAGTTCGTCTCCTGTGTTGCTTGTTCCAATGTATATTGGTATTTCAGGTAATTCTTTTCTTTTAAAAGTATCTCTCCTATCTACTGGAGCTTTTACTTCTACTTTGCTGTCTCTACTAAATTCTGTCATAAATATTGCACCGATAACACAACTGCGTCTTTTTCTAAAATTAACATAGAATACCATACATTTCCTGTAGGAACAACACTAAAATCTTTGTGCAATCCCCAGAAATGAATATTATCCTTTCTAAAACTTTCCTGCCATATAGGACTAATACTTGGTAATTCTATAGAATTAAATAATTTTAATGTATCATCTGCTTGTAAAACTATAGCACTTCCTTTAATTGAAAAATATATATTTTTTCTTTTTATAGGTAAGTGTATGCCTACATCATTTCCATGCAGTAAACTTATTTTCATTGGGGTTTTGTAATGATGTTTGAAATCAGAATAATCGAGTGCGTCTAATATTTTGCCTCTATTATACCACCATTCAGGGTGAGTGCAGTGATATCCATTTTCAGGATTTTCGTGATATTTATACAGCAGAACGCTGTTTCCTCTAGGATATTCCCAGTCGTGTGTCCATACATTTACATTAGCTATTCTTTCAGCTATTGTTTGTACTCTGGGATTCAAATTCTTTAAGTTTTCTTTCAATTTTCTTAAACCTATTATCAATTTCCTCCCAACTATCAAATTCACATAAGTCCTTTGGAGGGTGGGAGTGCTCCTCTAGTTCTATAATTCTATCTTCTAATTCTTCTAGCCAATCTTCATTTTCTTCAAAGCGTGCTTGTGCTGGCTCGTTCTTTTCGAACCAATTAGAATGTTTCCACATAGCAAAAAGCCACCTAAGTTTTCCAAGCACCGTATACCTCATTATGTTGTGGAGCAATTCCATCAAATCTATTTTCAAGACAATCTAATAGATATGCAAATTCTCCTATTTGATAACCATCAAAAGTAAAATCAATAACTACTCTTGGTGTATCTCCATAATTTCTATCAGAAATCCACATATTATCTTCTAAGTGAAACGCTAAACAACTCCAATGTTTCATTAATAAAACATTGTGAGTATCAGGTATTTTTACAAATTTTCCTTCTTTTACATACTTTGTAGCACCTTTACCACTGTTCCATATGAATCGAATGGTTTTCTGTCCTTTTGGATTGTTTTCCCAACCACTCCATCCAAAATATGCTGGTTGTATGCCCATTGTAGTAAATCTAGCATTATGTATTTGATGACCATATGCAATATCTTCTTTATATCCAATCTCTTTTAGTAAGTCATCACGCAGTTTTTTCTGCATCCATGACACTTGTCTACCTGTGTAGTCAACCATATTACATGAGTACTTTACTTCTCCAGACATTCTACTTCTTAAAGTTGCTAGTGATGTATCTGGTTTTGGTGTGCCTTTATATGTGGCAGGTAATTTTAACAAATCCTGTGTTAATACATCTAATGTTGTTAAAATAGTTTTATTTCTTATCTTTACTTGTCGAATCATTTTTTAACGCATCTGGGTCTGTTACTTTTTCATAGTAAACTACGACCTCCTTGAGTTCGGTAATATACCTTTTTAACTCTTGCATATTGTAAGACATTAATTCGTAGTCTGGTATTGACATTGCTACGAATACTATCTGCCCATGTTCTTTTGTTAATCTTTCGTGAAACTCGTCTATATTTTTATCACTTACTACATACCATAGAGGTTCTTTTAAGTCTATTTCTCTTGGTAGAACAGGTTGTGTTATAATCCTGTCCATAGGCTTTGCTGTTACTTCTATCTGTTTAGTTGGGATTAGACTGCAACTCGACGCCATCATCAAGGCTATCAATGGTGCGACTAATTTCTTCGATTGAATCAAATACATCTTTCGTTCCTTTATTTATCCTAGGCTCTAGTAAGCCTGGCTTTGCTGCAGCTAATTTTGTTAGATTATGTCTTTTAAATATATCTAAATATCTATTCATTTCTAACTGAGCTTCTTGTGATTTCTTTTGTAAATCTCCAAGTTGCTGTGTCTGTAGTGCAAAATCATTCTGCATTGTTTTAATTGCTTCTTCTTGTGTAGCAACTGCGGTTTCTAGTGCTGCATTATTTGCTGTTAATATCTTGTTCTCGTTGTATAGGTAATATGATAATCCACCTAATACTATTATAATTGCTATAAAAAATTGTTGCATTATAACTCCTCTATCTTGTAGTTTAGTCCATTCGCTCCACGAATCTCTACTAATTCTCCATCCTGTGTGGTGAAAGATAAATATTTTTCTTGTTTTTTATGAAACTTCTTTACTACATATTCTTGGTCATCTGCGTCTCCCCAAGTATGATTATAACTTACTCGTAGTTTATAATAGGTTATAAATAAACCTTTAAACCAGTTCCAGAAATTCTTTATCTTTTGTTTAATCTCAGACATGACTCCATTCTTTTCCTTCAAATAACAATGCCTCTGCCTCTCTTCTTCGGACAAGTCCATCAAGAACTTTGCCTCCTGCCTTGTTCCACCTTTTGATTTGTGCAGGAACGCCTTCGTAATCTCCAGCGTTTAAGACTTTCAACATAGTTGAAGATGTGAGGTTGCCATTACCAAGATTATACACCCAGCTCACCAGTGCATCGAAATGATTTTGAGACAGTGGAACAGATACAGCTGTATTCACATAGTTTTCATACTCCACGATTTCTTCCTTTAGCATTTCTTCTGCTTGTTCTTTGGTGATTTCCATGCCTTCTTCTACACCTTTGATGTGACCATACCCAATAGTCCATACTCCTGCAGGACATTTGTATGCCTTTAATTCACATCCTTCAAATTTTTTAATTAGTTCTAACCCTTCTGCTGATATTTTCATACTATCTCCATAGTAAGGGGAGTCCGAAAACTCCCCCGTGTCCTTTGACAGTCTTATGCCAATGGAGTGATTGCTAGAACCATTACACTTGCACCGAAAGATGCTAAGAATATTTGATTCACAGCGTGACAAAATTCTCCATGCTGACATATACTCTCACGAACTTTTAAAGCGATTGCTTTCATTAATTAATCTCCAAGATTTTTCTCTTGGAATCAGGAGTTCGTGATAAGCTGATTGTCAGTAATCCGTCTTGTAGATTTACTTTATCTACTTGTAGGTCGGCATTTAGAATAAATCTTCGTTCAAAAGATTTTAGACTAAGTCCTTGGTGAATAAATTGCTCACCATCTCCTAGTTTTTGTTCTTTTTTACCCTTGATGTGGAGTTCTTTGTTATCAAAAACAATCTCCAATTCATCTTTTTTCCAACCTGGCACTGCGACCTCTATACGATAGTCTCCTGCCTTTTCGATTAGGTTATATCTCGGATATCCACTCTCCGTATAACTCGGTAGCGTAGGCATATCCAATCCAAGCCAAAATTTACTTAAATCTATACTCATATTTTTCTCCATAATTCCTTTTCAGTAAATAAATCACATCTCCTTTCGGTAGATGCACCAATACGCAAGTGAAACCTATCACTTACAAAATAATTATAACAAATTTTAACCGTGATGTCAAGAACTATTTTTCGGAGTCATCAAAGGTAAGTATTCCTTCCTCTTCCAAATAGTCGATGGTGCCTCTGATTCCAATTTGTTTTCCAAAATAGTAAGCACCAGTCACTGTAAAAATTAAAAATATTAAATAACTTATATCGTTTTCATTCATATACATATTATAGCAAAAGTTCGAGCTGGTGTCAAGAAAAATATATAACATACCTGAAAATAGTTCTTGACATCAATCAAAAATTTTTGTATAATATACATATGAATAAAACATGGACAGACACTGAGCGACAATATTTGAAACGGCATTACAATGTAAAGTCAACGGAAGATATTGCAGTCGCATTGGATAGAAGTCCGTCACAAATCGCCTCACAGGTATACTATCTAAGGCGTCGTGGATGGACATTTAATCGGAGGGGCGATGCCAAGTGTTAATTTAAAAAATATGAGTTTCGAAAAAGGACTGCGTATTTTCAAGCGTTCATGCGAGAGAGCGGGAATCAAAGATGAAATTCGTAAGCGTGAACACTATGAAAAACCCAATGCTAAAAGAAATCAGACGAATAATTATCGGAAAAGAACACGAGAGTTAGAGAAACAAAAGGCACTTCAACTCTCTCTAAGAAAGAAATTGTCAATGAGGCATAGACCTTAACGAAAAACAATTGAAATATTTCATTTCATAACTCAACTAAACTTCAAAACATAAAATATTTTTTCGTATGTTCAAGGCATTCCTACCCACCAAAACATATACCAACGAAAAACAGATCTTGCTTTATGATAAAAGTTATGGTATAATATTTATATTAATTATGATAGTTAACCATAACAAATCACTGATTAGTCTCGATTATCTAATCTATGCTGTTAAGCCTGAACGAAGCGAAGCGAGAGTGAAGGCTAGCATACAAACTGGATAAAATAAGAGACTTAATTGTGTTAACAATATCAACTAATGAAAATCAAACAACACCAACTCTGGTGTTTTCAATTCCCACTTTAACCACTAATTACTATAAATTCGTTCTTAATTCTCTCAATTTGTGCCAACTCAAAATTTTTTAAGCAATAAAAAACCCCAACAATGTGGGGCTAATTATTACAAGTTGTACGCCGTCTAGTGGTTATCCCAGAAACTTGCATTACGACTTTTAGGAACACTTTCATCCTGTAGCATTCTTATGTGCGTTACAGGTACAATGTCTCTTGAACCATCTGGGTATTTTAGTCTCGCTTTGTACCCGCTGGGGCTTTCTACTAATCCTAAAACTTGTGCATGCTTGTGCTTTCCTACTAGAACCTTACATATTCTCATACTTACTCCTTAAGATTTTTAGTGCAGATTTTGGTGCTTTCTCTAACCCCGCTAGGGCTTGAGGTAAAACATCCATTATCTCTGCTAGTTCTTCTACTAATTCTTGCTTTGTTATTGGTTTCTCACCAGTTTTCGTTGTGTATATAGTTTTCCTATATACTCCTTCTCTACTTAGTTTTCCTATAATAGATTTTATACTCTTATCTAATTCATCTGCTAGATTTTCTACTGTTTCTCTCGTAGGTTTTTCACTGTATTCATCTACCATGTATTTGACTTGTTCTTCTGTATAATTTACAGCCATAGGTTGTCCTCCCATTCTCTTACCATGAGTTTTACTGCTACTGTGGATACACCCCATTCTTCACTAGCAATTCTTATTGCTTCTTCAGTTCCCCACTGCTTTTCCCAAGCATAAAACTCGATTTCTCTTTCTTCCTTAGATGTAGACATAATTTTTCTTCGGTTTATCACTATTTTTACGAACATACTCTCGAATTAGTTCATCTCCAGTCAATTTTTTACCAAAGTAAACTACTTTCCCATTGTCTAGTCGTCTTTCTATTAGTCCTGAGTTGTAGGTAATGTCCACTACAGACTTACCTCCCTCAGTATCTTCAGGTCTGCTATCATACCACATCGAATTCAAACTATGTGCGTGTATGTTAGCAGTTCCTTTTGCCCACTTCTCTGCTTCTATGAGAAGTCTTTGTCTATCTACAGCATCGCTATACTCAGTCATCTTTTAGCACTCCATTCTCGAAGAAACTATAAACTAAGTCGTCCATGTACTCCATTGCTGTCATTTCCAGTTCTTCACTGTATGTATCCCAGTCAAAGTCATCTTCCATATTAAAGTGTTTTTCTACTTTTTCAGTAAGTTCATCACCATTCAGTGTGTTCTCATCAGATGCAGTATACCACTCTCCGTCTTCGTCTAAATATGTTTCAAAATAATCTACTCCAATAAAGTTTCTGAACTCATCTTCATAGGTCATTTTTGCACTCAATTCTACTCCAAATCTATTACTAGCGTATGCAAGTAGATTTTCTACTAAGTATATTGGTTGAGACCACGCACTATATCCTGAAAATGCTGGATAACACTCCCAGTCCTCAATGTGACACCACTTTGCCCCTATATTATCACAATACCAGTTATAACTGTTTTCAATCCAACCATCTTCATCCTCTGTTCTTTCAATTTTTAGCATGAATGGTTGATTATGTAAGTCAACTAGGTCTTGTCTAGTGCAGTCTTCATCATTGTAGTTTTTATACTTTACTTCTTCTGTTTTCCACAGACAATTGAACTGTTCTTCAGTCAGTCCTTCTACTTCTACATTAAAATATACATGATTTGCCATTATATATCACCTTTCTCCCTGTTTTCACTTCTAAATACCTCGAAACCATTAGGATATCGCTTTTCGAGTTTGTTAATATTCTCTTGCATTACTTCCTCTGGACTATATCCAAGTGCGATACAACCTTGAATCCAATACCAGAGTACATCACCGAGTTCACGCTTCATATGAAATCTCTCATTTTCAGTTAATACTTTACCTTGAAAAAAGATTTTCTTCATAACTTCCGTAAACTCTCCACTTTCTGCCAACATACCAATAGCACTCGTCATAAGTCTACTAAAATGTATATTCTTATGTCGTGTTTGTAGTTGACTCAATCTAGCAATAAAATCGCCTGTGAACTTAGATTCTGCACTGGTGGTAGAGTCTACGAATTTACCATAATCATCTAACATCTGCAAACCTCCCTAAGTTCAGTTCTTCACTGCTAATTATTCTACCATCTGCTAGTTCGACATCCATCGCACCGCAGTTTCTTGTCGGACATTCCCAATGCTCATACTTTGGTTTAGTATCAGCAGGATATCGAATTGCTACTATCTTACTAGCATTTGCTTTCATGCCCACTTTATAATGTTTACTTGCCAATGTCTTTCACCTCACTTTTTGGAATTACCTGATAAGCACCCTTGTTATAAGCGATACTTACAGTATATTGTTTACTAATTTCTTTTTTATACTCGACACTTGGAGGAGGAGTATATTCGGTAGGTTTTGCACTGGGGTAAAATTTCTTATCCACAGGCGTTACCATAGCACCGCGCTGTTCCTTTGCCCATTTATATTCTCTGCGTTTAGTTTTACTCCAACCTATCGCTTTTTTACGCTTACGACCATGTCTGTCGTAATTCATACTACCTCTAATTATCATTATTATATCTCTCCTCCAAATTGATGCCGTTAATTTTGCAAAGTTTATTGAGTAATTCTTCATACTCAATAGTTAAATCGACTACTAAATCGTTTAAATCTTCGAGTTCCTGCAGCACAATCTTTATTTCATTTTCTTGTGCTACAAGCAACTCTCTAAGTTTATCACTTTCTGTGACCAGAGGAAAAGGGATAATCTTTGCCATTACCCTTTCCACCTGTCGTTTCTGTCATCAAAATACATATAGACTAGAAACATTGCTGTTAGAAGTATTACTGTTAAGTCCACTGTAATATACCTCCAAGCAGTATTAGTCCAAGCACTGTATATCCTGCGATTAACAGTGCCCACTCTAACGGACTGTCGCTGTCAAAATCGTCAAATATTGCATTGAGAATTTTCTTCATTTGCCTTGCCCCCTGTATTTTTTGTATGAACGCTTTTTACTTTTGTTCATATTTATACTGAAAGTGCCACGACCATTTCCTTGTGATGTTTTCTTTTTATGTGATATATGCACATTACCCCATGCCTTCATTACACACTCTCCTTAGATACCCACTGTACCTTGATGCCTCGTCTAACGAGTTCGTTTAGACACTTTTGTCTTTGCTTCGGTTTTACACTTGATTTGTTAATCTCAGCGAATAACTCCTCTTTTGGTGTATTTTTTAAGTAAAAGTGTTGCACTGGCAGTTGTGATGCTGGAACACCTCTCTTATAAACTTTTTGTGATGGTTTAAATTTTGCTGGCATTGTGCCACCTCCTGTAAATAAAATTGTTAATATAAGTGTGGAGTCTGTCTCATACTCCACTGCCCAATCTCCGTTTGGGGACGCCACACTCATTAATCTAGGAAAATGTGGTTTCCTTTTTCTTTTGATACATATATTATATACGCTTTTTAAGTCTGTGTCAAGAACTATTTTTTGATAGGTAGGAAATTTTGAATGTGTACTTTATGTGAACCATAAAAAAGGGAGTAAGGCATGCCACGCTAAAGTTGTGTTGCTTCCTTACTCCCCAAAACGTTTTTGAGTTTTTGTTTAACCACTGTGGTGTCTCGGCATTTTATGACACACCTGTCACAGCATTGTAGTATCAGGGTTGATGTGATTTGTCGTATATACGCTTCCCTCTCTTTACTACTAAGTTGCTTACTGCCCCCAATGTCCCTACTACTCTGCTCCCGAAGGCGTCTGTGTGGGTTCTCTCTTCGCAGTTAAGCATGAAGTTCCTACTACATCTATCATGGGCGATGACCTAAGATGTAAACTTCTTTCCCCTCCTTATGCTACTTGCTTCGTTCAACCTATGCTCTCATTACTTGATGGTAATTTGCCGTTCTTATGGTAGTTCAAATTACTCGCACACTGAAGTTTAATTAATAGTGTTTCACGATAAGGTGCTTGGTTTGACAGTTAAAACTGAATCGCCCCAAGACTATGCTCTCGTTACATTCGCCGCGTTTTCTATTTATGTGGAACTCCTCGTCAGATTATAAGCAATGCTTCCTCTGAATTACTGGTATGAACTCACAAAGCGTGGTTTCGTCACTCTACCTGATGTTATAGTCGCATCTGGCGTCAATCACTGTGTAATTTACTGTTTTACTTGTGTAATTTACACTAATCCTCAAGGTTTTATACTGTCGACACAGTGCTGAAGGGGCGACTCCGCTACGCTACTTACCACCAGTGGACCATCTGTGCGAACACTCAGGTTTGGAATTACTGATAAGGGTAGTTGCTCCACTTTTTAACCGACCAGTTAATCGGGTATACACTCACTTTTCTTGCGTGAAATATCTCTGTATACGAGTATCAAACCGACGTACATTGCTCTCCTTAACGCGCCCTTACAATGTATAAAAAGCATACGGCGATATTTTATGTGATGCCTCACTTGGCGACTCCTTTTCTGGGCGAGTGCCATTCCGTAATTATTCCTTTGTGCCGAATAATGTTGCGTTGGTTGTCATTCTTTCTTTTTTGAATATAAGTATATTATACCCAATGTTTAACCTCTTGTCAAGAAAAATTTTGAATTATTTTCTCGAAGGTGGGGTTGAGTGAACAGTTAATCTAGTGTTGCTACCATCAAATTGGTCTGTTATCACTCCTGACACTCAACCCAAATGGGTGTGTTGAAAGTTCCTCGTTGCTTTCCCACTCAGTTGATGATAAAATCTCGGTCGGTGGTTCTGTTCGCGTTGATTTTCCTTTGCGTTTTTCCCATTTTTGAATATAAATATATTATACCCACTTTTTTCACTTTTGTCAAGAAGAAATGTGAATTATTTTCTCAACTTGGTACTCCGTAGCAGAGTCGAACTGCTGTTGCATGGATGAAAACCATGTGTCCTAACCACTAGACGAACGGAGCGTGGTCATTTTGAGAAGGGCAGAGATACTTTACAGGTCAGGACTCGAACCTGCTACTTTCCCATTGGATGTGCTTCCGTAGACACTTCTGTAAAGTAGATACCCTTTTCAAAATGGATTACTTAGGGTAATCACTCCTTGACGATTACTGAGCGATTGCGTCAACCAATCTTTGTAGGTCTTGCTTACCTGCTTTGACAAGAGTAGGAAGTTCGATACCGAAGTGTTCTTGAATTGTTGACACTAACTCTGCTTTAGCAACTACTGGTTCGCCAGATTTAGTTGTTCTAGGTTGAGCAATGTAAACACCTTCTCTTGATAACTTTGCTATGATACTTCTTGTTGTTTTGCCAAGTGTAGAAGCAAGTTCGTCTACTGTTTCCCTTGTAGGGTTTTCTGTGTATGCTGCAGTCATTTGTGCAACCATCTCGTCTGTATAATTTTTTGCGTTTGCCATTTTCTTTTTTCTCCCAAATAAAATAATATTATATACGCTTTGTTTAGTTTTGTCAAGGAATTTTTTGAAAAACTTTGAATTTTTTTGTTTTGATTTTTTCATTTTTTTCTCCTTTCGTTATAAATATATTATAACCGCTTTGATTAGTCAAGTCAAGAAGAAATTTGAATTATTTTACCAAAACCACTTCTTTTTCTTCGCAGTGTTTTCTAATGCTTTTAGTTCGCCTTGCAGAGTATCGATTTGTTTCTCGATGTCCTTCTTCATTTTTTGGTGTAATAAGTTATCTTCCTCATCTCGCCACCACTTTCGTATTAAGTCCCATGCTACAGCAGGTTCTAATTCACTAGTCCACTGCTTATCGTTAGTCCACATTCCCATCATATCTCTCACTTTGAGCACTCCTTTGCTATCAACTGTAATGTCGATACCAAATTCACAGTACTCTGCGTGTTCGTGCTGAGTTTTGTGCATTATGTCTAAAATGTCCTGTGGTATTTCTAGTATTTGCATTTTTCTCCTTTTTTGTATGAATATATTATATCCGAAGTGTATACGCTTGTCAATAAAAAATGTGATTTATTTATAAAAAATCAGGTCGGAACTTCGGGGGGCGGGACGCGAAACCACCTCGCTTCGCTCGAATTAACGCCAAAAAACGCAAAATTTCGTCAAATTTCTCTTGACACCCGCGCAAATCCGTGATAAAATATAAAGACCTTGAAAATACCCGCCATCACTTTAGCACTTCACTTTCGCACTTCGTTTCGATACTGCACTGGCGTGTCGGCGCGGTGTGTCGGGGTCAAAAGCGTATGCCTAAAGGCTTTGCGGGGTTTGGAGTGGTTGGAGAGACTTGCGAAGCGAAAAAGTTGCAAAAAAATTAAAAAAACCCTTGACCCCGCTTTCAATGTGTGGTAAAATCGGCGCGAAGTGCTGTGGATAACCTGTGGATAAAAAAGATTAAATAAATTTGCTGTGGCTATTGACATGGTCGACCAAAGCGCCTATAATATTACCCATAGTCAAGGAGAAAGAAATGAAAAAAGTAGAAAAAGTAAAAAAAGTAGTAAAAACAAAAGCAACATTAGTTGCAGAATTAGAGCAAATCGTAAAAGTCAACAAAGGTTTCTTAAATTCGCTAGAAAGAGCTAATGCAGAAACAATCAAAAGATTAATCGACATTTGTTCCTAATCAAGAACCCGCTTCGGCGGGTTTAATTTTTTTAAAAATAATTCTTGACAAGAGCGGAAAAGTGTGCTACAATAATAGGGTGGGGGGCGGGATAGGCTCGCGTTGCGTCAGAGACTTGTGGATATCCTGTGGATAAGTCGCTCCTTGACAGAAAGACTTCATCATATCACTACTGCACTGGCTTTGGCGCTGCGCGCATTTCATCACATCACTACTGCACTGCGGTCGGCGCCTTCGGCGCAATCCCAAATGAGAATGAGAATCATTATGAGAATGAGAATCATTCGCATTTAGAATTTGGGCAAAAAAATAGGGGCAACCTGTTTCCAAGTCGCCCCCTATAGATTTACATTTTCACCCCACAATTAAGATTCCATTCTTTAGCATTGAAAGTAATTGCCCCCATGCTCGACAGTTGAGCAAGATTGCTTTCATTGTCGTCATAGAAATATTTTTCAATTTTCCGAAATGGTTTCAGATTGAAAAAAGGATTTAAAAGATTTCTCTTTAGTTTCCAATCTGTCATGGTTTCCCCAACAGGTCTTGATTTAACATAATCGTAATAAATCCCCATTGAGTGGATATATTCCCAATCATGCTTGTTCAATTCCCTAGCTGTGCAAAGTATAATTATATCGCCTTGCTTGTAGTCGTGAACAAGTTGCCAATATAAAGGCAAAAGCGAATCAGCAAAAATATTCTCTTTTGTGTTATTCGCTTTCCAATGCTCTAGGTCAAGAATTCCATTCTCGTCATGTTTCGCCCTATGGCTAGAATCTATAATCGTTCCATCTAGGTCATAGATTCTGATCTTGGGATTCAGTTTATAGAATCGATCAACAAAGTTAGTCTTATTTCTTAACATGATTACCCCCAAATATAATGCCTTGCTATATTAGTTGCTTGAGCAATAAACATAACAATAGTTAAAAACATAAGTTTTCTTTTTTCTTGCGACCAAGCTACCCAATAGATAGCTAAGTTTCCTGAAAAAATGAAAAACCATGCATATTCAAAAGGCAGGGGCAATAGCCCCTGTATCCCTATTGCAATACAGAAAGTTGAAATAGTAAAAACAAGATTCTGAATTCGCTTCAGTTTTAATGAGTGCATATCTTCAATTTTCATTTTTGCTATTCCATATATTTGATTGCATTGTAAAGAAATTGGATTTTACCAATTTCTTATACACCTCTACACCCTCGCTTATTGTATATGGTTTCTCGCCATGTTTGTGATGTTCTACATTCACAGCAGTAAACCATTCAATAAATGTTGGCGTATTATCGTCAAAGTTTAATTCTAATTGTTTAGCCATTATTTACCCCCTTGTAGTGCTAATTCAATTTGTGTTGGCGTGTCTGATACCTTGCCACGTCTTTGTTCTAGTCGCTTGGCAACAGATACACCCTCTTTAATATTCTTTAGTGATACACCTCGAACATTGTTTACAAAATCTCTTTTGATGTTTGGTTTCCACCTTTTCCAAAAGTGAGCAAGTAAACGAAATTCTAAAAGTGAATCTCTCAAAGCTGTATGTTGTTCTTGAAAATAAACATCTTTATTTAAGTATCGCATACAGGCTTCAGCCGAATATTTAGGATTGCCCTTGTCAGTTCGCATTTGTTGTATGTCTATTTCATCTAAACCTTGAATAAAATTTCTATAGTTTCGATTCATAAACATAGTTCCTGCAATATCCATAAGGCAAAAATAGTCAACCCCTCTTGGCAAGTAGAAAGTCTTATCAGTCAGTTGTTGATGTGTCTTTCTGATAGTTCCTACCTTGTCGCCTGTTCCAATATCAAAATTGAAATTATAAGAAGTTAAATATTTAACATTCATAGAGTGCATATAGTCTTGCCATTCCTCAACAATTTCTTTCCATTTCTTAACCTTATGGAAATTGTCAAAAGCGTCATGCAAAGCGTTTCTCATAGATGAGTTATAGCCATAGGCTTCCCCCTCTTTGTTTCTATGTAAAAACATCTCTATGTTTTGCATTACCTCTTTAACGTAGTAGTCCATTTTGATTACACGAAAAGAGTTCTCTTGCTCTATATCCCCAATCGTTGCCCCAAAATGAAAAACCATTCTAGGATTCTTGGATATATAGGTACATTCAGTATCGACCACACAGGCAATAGTGCCTGTGTGGTTATGAGTATTAACCATTATTTAACCCCCTCAATTTTCACACCCTTAGATGTTAAGTATTGAGCAAGTTTAACAATGTCATCAGCGTTAGCCCTGTCGAGTGCCGACAGTTTTAAACCTGTTGCTTTGTTAATCTCAGTTTGCATTGCAGATTTAGTTAATTTGCTAAATCCCTCTTTTTTATTATCAGCCATAATTAGCCCCTTATAAAAATTGGCGTTGCTTTGAAATGGGGGCAACGCCTAGCCCCAAGAATGACAACCTAGCCATTCCTTAACCTTTGTTTCAAAGAACGAATATGATTTCTAGCTATATTCATTCTTTTGTCAAAGTCTTTGAGTTGATTACCGATAACCTTAGTAATTTTAGTTTCCTTACCTAGTTTAGCAATAAACAATTCCTTTTCTTTTTTGATTGAAAGCAATTCATCTTCAGCAGTATGTTTTGCTTTCAATAACATCATATAAAATTTAGAGTTCATAATGTCCCCCTGTTAATATTTGTTTTGTTTTGCTTACCCTGTCGCAACAGTCCAAGCTAGGAATTTTCTAACCTCTTTGTGTATCGCTTTACGCCTTTCGGGTGCGAATCGGATTTCGCCGATTGAGATTGTGAACGTGTTTCCCTCTCTAGTTATAATAATTTTACCAAAATCACAGCGATAAGCAATAGATTTAACCAAACATTTTATAAATGTTTAGGGGCAAACATAGGGGGGTTATTAGACCACCCAAGCTCTAAATTTCTCACGCCCCTCTACACGTACTACTTTGGAAAATTTGACGGATTTGTAAAAAACGCAGAACTTTGCATCCTGACGATGCTCGCATAAATAATTCTTGACTTTGGATAAAATTTTTGGTATAATTCATGTATGAATGAGAACTTTAAAGAGTGGGCGGAAGTTAATCAACCTTTCGAGCTAAATTATCAAAAATGCTACAACTACAGAGACTTTGATGTTTTTGAAGAGCAATGGAATGACATCTTTTTAAAATTTGGCTTACACAAAGAATACTTCAATAATAAAGTATTATTAGACGTTGGTTGTGGCTCTAGACCCGCACTTTCTTATTTTAGTTCAAACAATGAAAAACATTGCATGGAACCTTTACTAGATGAACTTATACATATAGAGAAAAGTAAAGACCTTGTTTTTCCAGGCAAAACGAAGTGGCATAAAAAAGAAGATTTACCTAATACAAAAATTAAAGACTGGTTTACAGAAGAAGATTATAAGCTACACTCAGTACCTTATGAAACTTTAGTGCCAGAATTAGAAAACAAAGTAGACTTTCTACTATGTTGGAATGTATTAGACCACGGATACGATTGGAGACGCGGCATTAATAATATGACCGCTTATCTAAAGAAGGGCGGGTTACTACTATTAGGAACCGACTTTGAAGCCCACAAATATCATCTAGGTATAGACAATCCAGATGAATTAAATGAAGTAATAAATAATAACTTTAAAATAATTTCTCCCGAAATAGAAAAAGCAGAACAATGGGATAGAGATTATATGGTACTTGGACAAAAACTATGAAAAATGAAATCGCAACAAAAATGAGTCCAGAAGGATTAGAAATAGCGAACGCTTATTTAGAACTAGGTAACATACCAGCAGTATGCTTACGCCTAAAAATAGATGAAAATAAAGTTCAAGAGTACCTCGGTAAAAGAGAAATAAAACAATACATTGATCAAGTGTATTTAGACACAGGCTATCGTAATAGATTTAAACTAGCCACTGCACTTGACGATATTATAGAACACAAGCTAGAAGAAGCTGAAGAATCACAAATTTATACAAACAAGGACATAGCTGACTTGTTGCAAATGGCACACAAGATGAGAATGGATGAAATAAAAGCTATGGCAGAACTAGAAAAGGCTAAGGCCTCTAATATTAAGAATCAAACGAATGTACAGATTAATAGTGAATTACCTTTTGGTCAAGGTAATTATGGTAAACTAATGGAAAAATTACTTAAAAACTAATGTGCATACATTATATGAGATTATTAGAGGAGGAAGATATGATTACACTTAGTACTTTTGTGAACGGCGATTTAAGAGCCGATACATTTAGAAAAGATGGCCACTACGGAGCCATATTCTATGATAAACATGGAGAAAAAATCTCCGAAGAATTATACACAGGACATAGTGAAAGTTATGCAGAAGATGCAGCAGAAAACTATGTATTTGGAATAAAGAAAATTGGCGTACAGTAAAGAGGTAGTCGAAAGATTTGAACAAGTCTTGGCAAGTCCTAAACAATTTAATGTTGGACGCTTTGACCCAAACGACCCCACTGTAGCTACAGGAATGACAGGTGCACCCGCGTGTGGTGATGTCATGAAATTAGATTTGAAACTAGACCCAGGAAGTAATAGAATACTAGATGTTCGTTTTAAAACTTATGGGTGTGGTAGCGCCATCGCAAGTTCCACCATGTTTGTAGAAATGCTTAAAGGAAAAACTATAGAAGAAGCGAAATTAATCAAAGACAAAGATATCGCAGAAGCACTACAGTTACCTGCAATTAAATTACATTGTTCAGTTCTAGCAGAGGATTCTATAAGAAAAGCAATCCAAAACTGGGAGGAAAAATGTTCAGAAAGATACACAAAATCATGAAAGCAGGAAGATTAACTAAAGTTATAAAGCTTTTTATAAAATGATTGAGGTAACAAATGAGGCGTATACTAGACTTATACAGAAAGCGAGCCAACAGGAGAACTATGTTTTTAGACTTGGTCTTACTGGGGGCGGCTGCGGTGGTATGGAGTATAGTTTTGATTTTAACAGTGAAAATTATACAAATGATTTGGTACTGGATTGGGGGCGTATAAAATTTAGAATCGACCCTGAATCTGCGCCTTATTTGGAAGGAATGACACTAGACTACCAGATAACAGGATTAAACGAGCAATTCGTTTTTATTAATCCAAAGGAAGCCTATAGATGCGGTTGTGGAGAGAGCATTGGATTCTGAGAAAATATTTGAAAAATTGGAAAAAACACATCCAATGAAGCAAATTACTTATGCAAGTATAATACAGGTTTCTGTATTTTTTGGCATGCTTGGAATCTTCCAAGTTAACACATGGATATTTGGACATTAATAGCGCAGGTTGGAGCACCCATTGCGGCTGCTGTAGTCATGGGCGGTTTTATATTTCTCATAATGAAACAAATTATGGGAGGTGTAGTTGGACAAGTAAACACTTTAAAAATGTTTACAACTAGTCTAATTACTCGTGTAAAAACTATGAACAATGACATGATTCGTTTAGACACTAGTGTCAGTTCTGCACTAGAATTAACTCCAGATTTAGAAAGAATTGCAAGAGCAGAAAATTTTGTAGAAGACGGTAGTATTGATGTTAGAAGAGATTGAAGTAGTATTTATAAGTTGGGATGAAGCAAATGCTGATGAACACTATAACATATTACTAAAAGAATGCCCAACAGCAAAAAGAGTCGAAGGAGTACTAGGTATTGAACTTGCTCATCATAAAGCAGGTCTTCTTAGCCAGAAACCATGGACTATGACAATCGATGGAGATAATATAGTTCACAAAAACTTTCTGGACGATGTAGAAATACCGAGCCCTGATACGATGATTTCTTACACTGCTAAAAACCCAAATGGAGTTGAAAATGGAAATGGTGGAATAAAAATTTTTCCCACTAAGTTTTTAACAAAAGCAGTACCTCCAATGACAGCAGGAGAGTTTGTTTGGGATATAGAGTGTAAGTTTATAAATAAAAGTTTAAGTACTTGTGAATATGGCGACCACCAAGCGTGGAGAGTAGGATTAAGAGAAGGATTTAAATGTTCACGAGGTTGGAGAGGTACACCAGTTCCCTCCGAAAAAGTAAAACACGGAATACATTGGCCACATTTAATGCTTTGGTGTAACAAAGGAGATGAATGGTCAAGATATGGTGCTTTGTGTGGTGCAGTGATGTCTGTAAAAGATACTGCTACTATGTCGCAAATACAAGATTATACTTGGACGACTAGTTTAAAACCTAATGAAGTAGATATAAACAGAGCCGATTATATGGCAAGCTTTTTAAATGAAGCGTATGATATCCTACCTTCAGAGACAGGAATAAGAAATTGGATATAGTAAGTGCGATTCAACAATTTGGCTTCCCTATAGTGGCGATGGTCGGACTTGGATATTTTGTTTATTTTGTATGGACTACGATAACGCAAGTAATCAATCCAGCAATAAAGGAAATGCATATTACTTTAATAAAGTTAATAGACCAAATTCGTATGCTCGACAACGATATGATTCGTTTACAGCAAAAGGTAAACACCGTTTTACAAATGAAAGAAAATGAAAAGAAGCGAAAGTAAACATTGGTGGCCAGAGTTACTCGTAGTACTTTTATTAGGTACTATACTTGGCAATCAATTACAAGCCGATGAAATTAAATTTGGATTTAAAAATCCTTCATTTAGTGGCGTAGGTACATCTAGCCACTATCTCACTATTGACTCACAAGAGATGTCAAGAAAAGATGCAATTGCTGCAGAAATAAAAGCATTAAAAGAAGCTGCAGAAAGAGAGGAACAAAATAGTACTCTCGCAAGATTTATTAAAAACTTTGAAAGTAGAGTGTATGCACAGTTATCTCGTCAGTTGGTAGACCAGCTGTTTGGAGAAAACCCTGCTACGAGCGGATCATTTTTGTTATTTGATAATTTAATTACTTGGACTAGTGATGGAATATCAATAACTATGACCATATTTAATGAGGCAACTGGTGAGACAACTACAATCACAATCCCTATTGGCGATTTCGGTTTTCCTACTGGGTAGTTGTGCAAATTGGACACATTATAATTATGTGTCACCTTGTGTAACAAATCCAGACGGCGACTATAAAGATGTTATAAGCATTATTGGGAAAGCGCAATGCTTTTCTGGGGACGCTGTCGTCGAAAAACCAGTTACAGATGCAATTCAAAATGTTCCAATGCCGTCACGATATCCTGTGGTGGCCGTATATAAGTTTACAGATTCAACAGGACAAAGAAAGAGTGTTGATGGTATAGCTAGTTTTAGTACTGCCGTTACTATGGCTCCTGAAACATATCTCATTCGAGCACTCAAACAGTCTGGCTTTTTCAAAGTTGTAGAAAGAACTGGATTAGACCATCTAACCAGAGAAAGACAATTAATTAGACAGACTAGACAAAGTTTTAATGACGATGACGAGCAGCTTCCACTACTGTTTGCGGGTCTAATCATTGAAGGGGGTATAGTGGATTATAACACTAATTTATTAACTGGAGGTATGGGTGCTAGGTATTTAGGCATCGGTAATTCCAAGCAATATCGTGAGGATACCGTAGTGGTCTCATTAAGGCTAGTTTCTGTGAGCACAGGAGAGATCTTAATGGAAATCCTTACGTCAAAGAAAATACTCTCTGTTGGAGTATCAAATGACTTTTTTCGTTTTGTAGCAGAAGGCACAAAACTCGTAGAGTTTGAAAGCGGAAATGCAATGAACGAAAGCAAATCTATAGCTGTACAAGCAGCAATGGAAACTGCAGTAGTACAATTGATTACAGAAGGCAAAGAGAAAGGGTACTGGAAGTACTGGGGAGAGAAGTAATGAGAATATTACTTTTACTACTATCCTTTGGATTAATGGCAGACAATGAAATTTATATAGACCAAACAGGTAACAATGTAAATATTGATATTGAGCAGCTTGGGTCTAGCAACCTTATTGGAGGTACAGACGCAGTGTCAGGAACGATGACAGCAGCTGTATTAAATGGGGGTACATGGACATTTGATATAAATCAAATTGGGTCTTCAAATAAATTTCTAACTGATGGAATATTTGGCGATAATTTTACTGGCTACTTTGAATTTAATGGAGACAGTAATGAGTTTGAATTTTCTATGGATACTACAGGTCTAAACACAGCAGACTTTGCAGATATCAATTTTGATATTACAGGTAGTTCAAATACTTTTGATTGGGACATCGCACAAGTGAGTGGAGCAAGTTATTTAGATTTAGACTTCATACTAGATGGCGATAGTAATGATTTTACATTTGACATAGATTCCGACTATTATACAGCATATATAGATATCTTTGGGGATAGTAATACAATGACTTTAACTAAGTCAGGATATGGAGCTTCATCAAGCGACGGTGGGTATTTTTACTTAGACTTAAATGGCGGTACAAATACTTTAAGTATAGAGCAAACCTCTACACTTGCACTTGATTGGCTTAAAATAGAAAGTGATGCGTCAAACAGCAATATTTGTGTTGTTCAGAATGATGGTGGTTCTACCACTTCATGCTGATATAGGAAGCATTACAGAACTACGCGGGCAAGGTGCTGTCATTCGTGATGACACCTTTCCTGCAACTTTAGAACAAGACATTCAACAAATGGATGATGTACGAACAGCTAATGGGCGACTTGGTATAACATTTATAGACGATAGTCAAGTTCGACTCACAGAGCATAGTAAACTAATAATTGATGAAGTAATTTTTGACCCGAATCCAAACAAGTCAAAAATGAATATGCAGTTTGCAAGTGGTACTGCTCGATTTATTACTGGTAAGATAGGACAGATAAATAAACAAAATATCAATATCAGTACACCAACTGCACAAATCGCAATTCGAGGAACAGACTTTACTGTTACCGTTGATGAATTCGGTAAGTCATTAGTGATACTCTTACCAGACGCTGACGGACTGCCCTCTGGCGAGATTGTAGTAGCAACTGCCTTAGGTCAGGTAACATTAAACAAACCGTATCAATCTACTGTAACTACCGTATGGGAACAGAGTCCTACTAAACCTGTTATCCTGGATTTATCACTAGACTTGATAGACAATCTTTTGATTGTATCACCACCGAAGAAAAATGAAAAATTGGAACAAACTGAAGGAGAAAATGGAAGTAGTAATACTATCGATGGTCTTCTTGATTTCGACGCTCTCGATTACGGAGAGCTCGACATGGATTTATTAGAAGAAGATTTCTCTTTTAATGAATTAGATATAGATTATCTAGCAGGAGACTTTTTAGAAGACCTGTTAGAAGTCATAGAAAAAATAGACGAATTAGATTCAGAAGAATTAGCATCTGTTGGCATCGCGCCAGTAGATATAAAAGGCACTACTTTCGGACAAGATTCCTCTACACAAATCACTACATTTGGTGACGCAGAGTTTCTCACTATAATGCGTCAAGTAAATCAAAGTGTTAGGCTAGATATAAATGGACAAACTGGATATAATATCATACTCGAGCAAGATGGTAAAAGTTATAATGTTGTCATTGGCAGTGGCGCCGATGTCATTATTAGCATACGACAAGGCTCAGGTTGAGGCAGATGCAGCCCTGATAAGAGCATATGAAGAAGAAAGAAAAATATTCAAAGATTTAGAATGGCATAATGAAGCTACAACAGGTCAGTATGTCACTTTCTGGACTTTACAAACACTCGATGTTTATAGCACATATCGTGGACTTAAGTACGACTGTGTTCGTGAAATAAATCCATTTTTAGGAAGTAACCCAAGTATTGGGCAAATGGTTACTCACAAGACTATATTTTTAAATCCTTTTTATCTTCTACCAGGAGAAGGAGTGATTACAGAATATGATATGGAATGGATAAACATAATGATGGCAACCGTTGTTCACAATAATTACAAAGTATGGGATAGAGCGCACAAAAGATGTATCAGAAGATAATAACAATAACAATATTTATGGGAATCCTAATCTGGAATCCAGGTATCATGCAAAGACTCGAACTAATTGGTTACGACTATTTGATTATGAATACCGAACCAGTGCAAAATGAAAACATATTAATAGTTGATTTAGATGAAGACTTTATAAAAAATAACGGAGGTTGGCCATTACCAAGAAGTGTTTATGGAGACTTAATCACAGAAACCTCTGGAATATCTGGAATTACAGTGCTTATGCCAAATCCAGATATCCGAGGAGCACAGCAAGATGCGTATTTTGTACTCAGATTGCCTTACAAACCAACAGTCCTTGCTTCAGCAGCATCGACACAAGTAACTGGGACAAATCCTCATGTAGGCACTGCTCAGTTAGGGGAGGACCCATTACCATGGCTATTCGAATATCCAGGAATTTTACCTACAGAACCTACGCTGGCGTTAAACGCAAAGGGACTAGGGCTAGTAACCGCTACGCCGGAAATAGACGGGGTTACGCGTCGTATTCCCCTAGTCGTAAACGTGCAGTCAAAACTTTACCCGAGTTTCGCCTTGGAACTCTTAAGAGTCGCAGTAGACGATCCTTCGTACCAGCTAAAAACAACACCAGAAGGCGTGCAATGGGTTAGAGTCCCTAGTTACCCTTTAATGAATACAGATGCGAATGGTCGTATCTTTTTAAACTGGAATACAAAATTTTACAAACAAACAGGACTGGAGTTTATGGAAAATCCTATACAAGCTCCCTTTGTTATATTCGGCACGACTGCAGAGGGTATAACAAACCCTGTGCCGACCCCTGCGGGGGCTAAATACCCACATGAAATACAAGCAAACATTTTACATAATCTTATTACTGGTAGTGCTCCTTCTACCCCTACTTGGTCTCTTGGAGCTGAGCTGGCAGGAGGATTATTTGCATTACTACTTATTGCAATCGCATCAAGGTCTATTTGGTATTCCGTACCTACTTTAATATTAATAGTAGGTGGGTCACTATATGGAGCCTGGTATAGTTATCAATCTTCTTATTTGTTTGACGTCAGCGGAATCGTAATTATCTCCATTTTGTTTTGGAGTATTCATACATTCCTGAGTTTCTTATCCGAGTATCGTCAGAAACTTCGAATCAAACAACAATTCGGGACATACGTAAGTCCAGACTTAGTGAAAAAATTACAAGAAGACCCAAGTTTACTGAGATTGGGTGGGTTAACTTCACGACTCACTTTTCTTTTTTCGGATATTCGAGGATTTACCCCGATCTCGGAAAAATACCAGAAGAATCCACAAGGACTTACTACTCTGATTAATCGTTTTCTTGACAATCAGACTGAGATTATTCTCAAGCATGGAGGAACAATAGATAAATATATGGGAGATTGCATCATGGCATTTTGGGGTGCGCCATGTCCAGACGAGAATCATGTTGAAAATGCAACAAAGGCAGCTCTCGAAATGAGAGTGGCATTGGGAGAATTGAATGAAAGACTCGCAGAAGAAGGCCTGGATCAAATTAATACAGGAGCGGGCATCAACACGGGAGACTGTGTCGTCGGAAACTTTGGCAGTAGTACTCGTTTTGATTACAGTGTCCTTGGTGATAGTGTCAATCTAGCCGCTAGACTAGAGTCTAGTTGTAAAGAATATGACGCAGATTTAATTATATCCGAGTACAGTTTAGTAGATGGTTATGACTACGAATTTCTTGACGAGGTAACTGTCAAAGGTAAGTCAGAGCCTGTAAAAATCTATACCATACGAAAATAATACTTGACATCAGGTATCGAATTTGATATAATTATCATGTATTTAATACAAAAGTTTTAAAGGAAACAATAATGGATGCCGAGACAGTAGCAAACGATTTAGCCAAGCACGAAGCCGTCTGCGCGGAGCGATGGAAAACTGCATTTAACCGCTTTGATGACTTAGATGAAAATGTTAAGAGAATCGAAACAATACTTATATCAGCGGCAGGCGCCATAATAGTTGCAGGATTTGGAATCTTCGTAACTTTATGGGTAAATCATATGTAGGAGAAAACAATGCAAATGGACTATGATAAAAAAGATATTACTAAAGCACCGAAAGTGAAAAAAGTAGTGAAAGAAGAGCCAGTGCTACCAGCAGGGGCTGAATTAAGCTTTAACGGTACAGCCTGGAGAGTTAAATTTAATGGTGAGACAAAAATGTACAAAACCAAAGAGGAAGCAATAGAATGGCTAACGAAATAAAAGAAGCTTTGAAAAAAGCTGTGGAGAAGTCAGAAGAAACAAACGAAGCTCCAGAACTATCAGGCAGAGTTAAAAAACTACTCGCACGAAAAAGAAATTTACAGAGAAAAACCCACAATCCAAAGCGTAGTAGAAAGTGATTTCAAAACAACGACTAGAGGAAGAATATATTTGGGTTCATAAAAATACTACTACAATGAGTGGTGGTACTACTATGAAACAAAAGGATAAAATACACGATATTATTCGTAAAGTAAAACCTTTTAGTGTATTAGATTTTGGGTCTGGAAAAGGTTTACAATATAGTAAACATGAAGTTCACAAAGAATGGGGAATACCAAAACCAACTCTTTATGACCCTTATGTAAAAGGTATAGATAAATTACCAGCAGTAGGAACAAAATATTACGATTTAGTACTATGTGTAGATGTGATGGAACACATACTACCAGAAGAAGTAGACGAAATACTACATTCAGTTTTCTTCTTTGGAAATTTTATATATTTTCACATTGATACTAAACCAGCATTAAAGAAATTTAGTTGTGGTACTAACTTTCATGTCAGTCTACACCCCAAAGAGTGGTGGATTGATAAATTACAAGAGTTCGGAGATAATTTCCATGCGGACTTCGAAGAATAAAATACCACATACGGACAGAATAGCGATATGTCAAAAGTGCCCAAACTATAGTAAGTTTTGGAAAACTTGTAAGATATGTCATTGCTTTATGCCCCTCAAAACAAAGTTAAGATGGGCTGAGTGTCCAGACGAGCCACCTCGTTGGACTTAGGGAGATAGAAATGCCAGGACATTACGGAAAAGGTAAAAAGAAAAAGAAAAAAGGCAGTAAGAAAAAATAAACTAAAAAAGTCCAATTAGAGGAGGTGATTATAGATTTACGGAGTGGATGACCTTATACTAAGCACAAGAGCATGAAGATATTTCATGACACGGAAAAATATCGAGGGGTCTCCGCTCCACCTTTAAGGACTAGAAATGAAGAAAAAAGTACTTGTACTTGTAGCAGACGATAATTATATAGAACACTGTAAAGCAGTAATTCATTCAGCAGTAACAGTAGGCAAATGGGATGGCGACATAAGAGTGATTGTACCCCTCGGCACTACACTGCCAAGTGACTTTAAACACGAAGTATTTGAAGTCGAAATGCATACTACTGAAAATAGGTATAATAAATTTTTCCTTTTTCACGATTATTTTAAAAAGTGGGATTGGATATTTTATACTGACTTAGATGTTTTATTTATTGATAAAATAGAATTAGATTTAGAAAAAAGGGATACTCGATACTTGTATGCTAATCCTGATGGAAATAAAGACATACAATATCAATACAAAATTCGATTGTGGGAATTAAAAAACATGATGGAATTTGTAACAAGCGCTGTTCATAGTCCTGGACAAATAGCACTACGAACAGGTTGGTTAGATTTAATTAATTTAAAACCTAATCAACAAGCATTTCAATCTTGTTTTATGCTTTTTAATAGAAGATTAATAGCAGCAAAAACTTTTAGAAGATTGATAGATGCAGCATGGAGTCTAAACCCTTTTGTAAAATTTGAAGACCAGGGTATATTTAATACAGTTTTACATGATAAATGGAAACCTTTATCAAACAAATTTGAAAACAGATGTCCAGTGTTAGACCAAATAGATTGGCACTATCACAAAATACATGAAGTAGATGGACACTGGGACAGAAATGAATATGAAGATATGTGTGCTATTCATTTCTTTAGATACTTTACACCATGGATGCCACAGAATAAAAAATGGTACCCCGTGTATAGAGAACACTTAGAAGGGTATGAACAATTATTTTAAAAAGTTTTGGGAGTTTTTGAAAGGACTATTTCTTAGACGAAAACTAACAAAAGTAGACACCTTTAAACCGAAGTGAGAAGGAAATGGTCTATATCGCGTAAGCGTAAAATAAACTGTGCGAATCCTAGAGGTTTCTCACAAAAGCAGTACTGTAAGCGTCAAAAAAGAGGCGGCAAGTACAAAAGGAGATAATCTATGTTAGATTTCTTAGAATGGGTAATCAGATGGATTCAAGTTATTCCATGGCTGGTTATGGGAGCATCCGTTATAGCGGCTCTAACACCTACTCCAATAGATGATGGTATAGTCAAAAAAGTATATAAAGTAATTGACTGGTTTGCTATCAATGTTGGTAAGGCTAAAGATAAATAGCAACAGGGGGTATCGTGGGCTGAAACGCCCACGGTGCAATTAGGGGAGAAAATGGCAGTCAAAAGACGAAGAAAGACCGCTAAAAAACGTCCAGTACCTACAAATCCTACTCTATATGCGAGAGTAAAAGCAGAAGCAAAGAGGAAATTTAAGGTATATCCATCAGCGTACGCTAATGGTTGGTTAGTAAAAACTTACAAAGCCCGAGGCGGAAAGTATCGAATGGGTACTGGCCGTAAAAGGAGGAAGTAATGGCACGAAAACCAAGCGGAGGACTTACCAAGTGGTTTAGAGAGGGGTGGGTAGACATCTCTCGAAAAAGAAAAGGTGGAGGACATCCACCTTGCGGTAGAAAGTCAGCAAGAGGTAGTAAAGCTGGAGGATATCCAAAATGTGTTCCTGCAAGTAAAGCCGCTAGAATGACAAAAGCGCAAAAGCGTTCTGCCGTAACAAGAAAAAGAAGAGCAGGAAATCCAGGTGGTAAGCCTAGAAATGTTGCTACTTTTGCAAAACGAGGTAGAAAGAAAAAAAGGAGGTAATTATGAGCAATGCTCATAAACTCAGACAAAAGTCAGAAATGGCAAATGAACTTAAAGCGATTGAAAAAACAATGGCAGAAGTAATTTTTACTCGAAGAAACAGATTAGAAAAATTAAAAAAACTGAAAGAATATATTACCATGAGGAAATGTACCTTTCGAGATAAGCAATTAAAAAAGCTTATAGGAGAATACAATGGCTAGAACAGGCGGATTCTTAAGCGGACCTACTGGAGTACATAGTACTCAGAAGATTCGTAAACACAGACTCAAGCGAGGAGTCACAAGAGACATGAATGCTGCAGCAGGTACTTTAGTAAATACAAAAGATGCTTACAGTGTTGGTGCAATGAGATATGGAGCAAGACCTAAAGCAATCGGTCCTAGATTTGGCAAGACTGTTAGACCAAAATCAGCAAGATTTGGTAGAGGCGGTGCAGGAAGAATTTTACCAAGAAGAGGTAGATAATGAAAGCAATACTGAGAGGTAATAAAATTATACTCAAAGGTGGACATACTGATGCTGCTTCTGCTATAAATAGTTGCAAGACTATTATGTCACATTGTCAGATGATACTTGACAATATAGATGAAAATGCAGAAATGATGCCCACTTGGTGGACAAATAAATTAGCAGTTTCAGAACACGAAGTAGTACAGGCCGCTAACGCATTAGTTAACGGATTGGATGATGACCATGGCTCTGACAGCGAGTGAGAAATCTAGATTAAAACGAGCAGGACTAACTCGATTAAATAGTCCAAAAAGAACTCCTAATCATAAAACAAAGAAAGCTGTAGTAGCTGTTCGTGTTGGGGGTAAAGTAAAAATAATTAGATTCGGTGCGCAAGGCATGGGTCATAATTATAGTCCAGAAGCAAGAAAAAGTTTCAAAGCAAGACACGCTAAGAATATTCGTAAGGGTAAATCTTCAGCAGCTTACTGGGCAAATAAAGTCTTTTGGGCAGGCAAAGGCGGTTCTAAAAAACGACCACCTAAATCCCAAAAGCATGTTAAAGGAATTAAACGAAGAAGGAGATAAATATGGCGGTACCTACTATAGATGGCAGAAAACTTTGGTTAGAAGAAGGTTTAGTGCATGGTGGTAATTTTTTAGCAAAGATGATTTCGGAAGAAGCAAAAAGACCTCTTTCGAGTGCAGAACTAAAATTTAAACACTTAGCAGCCGCTTATATTTATCTTTACGAGAAAGCAAAAGACGCTGGAGTTTTAAACGAAAGTGATGAAGAATTTATTTTTAACAACGAGACTATACATTGATAAATATTAGTAGATTAGATATTGACTCAGAAAATCTGATGAAATTCGATGATCGTAGATTTATTAAGTTACCTATTGAAGGTTATATGGAGTTGCTGGGTATTAATCCTAATACTAGTCAAACAGCAATAATTAATGCAATAAACAATCCTAAATATCGTTTTATTACTGCCGCTGTTTCTAGAAGACAGGGTAAAACTTATATTGCAAATATTATTGGTCAGTTAATTACTTTAATTCCAGGTGCTAATGTTTTACTTATGTCACCTAACTATTCCTTATCGCAAATTTCTTTTGATTTGCAAAGACAATTAATCAAGCATTTTGATTTGGAGGTATTACGAGATAATGCAAAAGATAAAGTTATTGAACTATCGAATCATAGTACGATTCGTATGGGTTCCGTTAACCAAGTTGATTCGGTCGTGGGTAGGTCTTATGACCTCATCATATTTGACGAGGCCGCTCTCGTTGACGGGCGGGATGCTTTCAATGTTGCGCTCAGGCCCACACTAGACAAGGATAATTCAAAAGCACTCTTTATATCTACGCCAAGGGGTAGAAATAATTGGTTTGCAGAATTTTGGCATCGTGGTTTTTCAGACGAATATCCTGAGTGGGCTTCTATACGAGCAACTTACCACGAGAATCCTAGATTATCAGAATCAGATATAAGTGAAGCAAAGAAAACAATGTCTGAAGCTGAATTTAACCAAGAGTATATGGCTGACTTCAATGTCTTTGAAGGGCAGGTATGGGCATTTAATCACGAAGAATGTGTAGCAGATTTATCTGAACTAGAAACTAGTAGAATGGATATATTTGCAGGAATGGACGTTGGGTACAAAGACCCGACCGCTTTCTGTGTAATCGCATATGATTGGGACACAGAAAAATATTACTTACTAGACGAATATTTAGATTCTGAAAGAACTACAGAACAGCACGCAATGGAAATTCGTAAACTTATTGAAAAGTGGAATATAGATTATATTTACATTGATTCTGCAGCGCAACAAACTCGTTTTGACTTTGCACAGAACTATGATATTACTACTATTAATGCGAAAAAATCAATACTAGATGGTATTGGACAAGTGGCTGGAATTGTAGACAATGATAAACTTATTGTACATCAATCATGTAAAGAATCACTAACAAGTTTAGACCAGTATCAATGGGACCCAAATCCAAATTTATTAAAAGAAAAACCAAAACATAACTATGCCTCTCACATGGCAGATGCCATTCGTTATGCACTCTATTCATTTGAGACAAGCGCCACTACATTTTAATAACCCCTTGAAAAAATAGTTCTTGACATACGCTCAAAATTTTGTTAAAATTCTATTATACAAGTAGGTTTATGACTTTAAAAAGAGATTTAGTTAAATATGTTCGTGACAAAGCCAAGTCGAAATATAAAAAAGAGACGGAATGTTACATTTGCGGAAGTACAGAAAATCTGGACTTTCATCACTTTTACGGACTAACTGAGTTATTAGAATGGTGGATGAATAAAAATAACATCACCATTGAAACCGAGGAAGAAATATTAGCACTTCGTGAACAATTTATAAAGGAAAACGAAGAACAAGTTTACAACCATGCTGTTACACTATGTCATGCACATCATCTTAGATTGCATCAAATATATGGAAAACGCCCAAAATTGGTAACAGCACAAAAACAAGAGAGATGGGTAGGAATACAACGAGATAAATATGGCATGGTATGATTTTTTACTAGGAAGGCAAGAAAAGGATTTTGAAAAAGAAAATCCTGCTCAATATGTCATTTCTAGAGATCAAGGTATCACTATTGATACCCGTGAAAATGTCACGAATTACAGAAATGCTTACGAAACATTAGAAGTCGTAAACCGAGCAGTTAACATGATAGTGGATGACTCTGCGGAAATACCTTTTGATGTAGGCGAAAAAATAGTTGGACTAAATTCTATTAAAAAAGACCTTAGAAGAACTAGAGTAGACTTACTTTTAAATAAAGAGCCTAATCCATTTCAAGATGTAAGTACATTTAAAAGAAATTTGATAATTGACTTACTGATTGATGGAAATATCTTTGTTTATTTTGATGGTGCTCATCTGTACCATCTTCCAGCAGACCATGTAACAATACATAGTGATGATAAGACATATATAGAAAAATTTACTTATGACCACAGTATTGATTACAGTCCTAGTGAGATAATTCATATCAAAGAAAACAGTTTTAATTCTATTTATAGAGGAGTACCGAGACTAAAACCAGCTTTTAGAACCATGCAATTAATGGGAAGCATGAGAAAGTTTCAGGATAACTTCTTTAAAAATGGAGCTATACCAGGATTGGTATTAAAGTCACCAAACACTCTTTCTGAGAAAATCAAAGAAAGAATGTTACAGGCTTGGATTGCTAGATACAATCCACAGTCTGGTGGAAGAAGACCACTATTTTTAGATGGTGGGTTAGAGGTAGAAAACCTAAGTGAAATTAATTTTAAAAATTTAGATTTCCAAGAAGCTATTAAGGATAATGAAAAAGTAATTCTTAAAGCATTAGGTATTCCACCAATTTTAATGGATAGTGGTAACAATGCAAATTTGCGACCTAACCACCGTCTTTATTATTTAGAAACCATACTACCTATTGTTAATAAAATAGCGTATGCTTTCGAGAGATACTTCGGTTTCAAACTTGATGAGAATGTATCAGGTATTCCTGCTCTACAACCAGAGTTAAGAGACCAAGCAGGCTATTATGCCACACTTGTGAACACTGGAATAATGACACCGAATGAAGCAAGGGAGGCGTTAAGGCTTGAGAAGATCAACGGATTTGATACACCAAGAGTTCCTGCAAATATCGCAGGCTCTGCAGCAAATCCCGAAGAAGGTGGTAGACCACAAGAAACACCGCCTAGCGAGGAACAGTAATGACAAAAGACATGATGATAAAGGCTTTGTCCGATTTTATGGTAAAAAATAAAGTTCAAACAATGGACTTAGCTGAGTACAAAAGTTATGGCAACGATGTACCTGTCAAAGACTATTTGCTTAGAAGAGCATTTGGTTCGTGGAACAGAGTATTATCACAAGTTGCTAAAAGACATCCTGTCCCAGCTCCAGTCGTTAAAAAGGAAGTGAAAAAAGTAACTCCTAAAAAGACTGTGAAAAAGGAAGTTAAAGATGTCGAATAAAATTTATCACTGGACGAGTACCTTCAAAACTTTAGGCGAAACTGATGATGGTGGAATAAACATCAAAGGTTCTGCAAGTACAAATGCACTAGATAGAGCTGGCGATATTATCGAAACAGAAGCATGGACAAAAGGCGGTTTAGAGAATTTTAAATCTAATCCAATTATTCTTTTTAACCATGACTATAATAAGCCTATCGGTAGAGCAACAAGTTTAGAAGTCACTGACAAAGGTTTAGATATTACTGCAAAAATATCTAAAGCAGCTGGTGATATTACTCATTTAGTGAAAGATGGAGTCCTTGGAGCATTTTCTGTTGGTTTCAGATGCAAGGATTCTGAATATATGACTGAAACCGATGGATATAAAATAAAGGACGCGGAGCTTTTCGAAGTTTCTGTAGTATCAGTGCCTTGCAACCAAGGGGCAACCTTTGGATTAGCAAAATCATTTGATTCTATGGAAGAATACAGAAGCTACCAAAAAGAAATTTTACAGGCTAACTCAACCGCAGCAGCAGACGCTGTTAAAATTGAGCAGCCAAGCGAGGAGAAATCCTCATCAACGGAGACTGATATGTCAGAAGAAAAGAAATCTCCTGAAACTTCAATCGACTTGGAAGCATTTGCAAAAAAAGTAGCAGAAGATACTGCAGCTAAGATTGCAATGAAGCAAGCCGAAGCAAAAGCAGCAGAAGAAAAAGCAAAACAAGAGCAGGCTGAAAAGCAAGCTCAAGTGGAAGCTGAAGAAAAGGCTGCTCAAGAAGCAAAACAGGAAGAGCAAAAAACAGTTATCGAAGCTGGACTATCAGGCGCTGAAAGACTAATGGATGATGTCGAGAAAAGAGTTAACGAAAAACAAGAAGATCTTGCAAAAGTAGTTAAGGAACTCGAAAAATCATTAGCTGAGAAGTCAGAAGAAATCATGAGTATTCGTGAATCAAAAAGACATTTCTCAGACAGACAAGGTCAAGGCGACTGGAAAAAAGCTTACGAGAACGATATTATTGATGCAAAATTTGCTGGTTTAGCAACTGGTAAAGGCTGGGACAATGATTATGCAAAAGGAATAATGCAAAAAGTGAACGAACATTCAGGTGTTCAAGTATCTTCAGCTGACTTTGAGCAAATCGTTTCAACTAACATCGAAAGAGATATTCAGAACGAATTGGTATTAGCACCTCTATTTAGAGAAATCCCAATGACTTCTGCTAATATGATTATACCAATCTTACCAGATAGCGGTTATGCTGAATTTGCTTCAGCTCAAACAGCTGCTGGTTCATCACCACATGGTAACTTAGCCTCAAGAGGCGACACTTATGGTTCACCATTTGGAGGTGTTGATTTAACAGAAAGAACTCTTTCAACTAAAAAACTTATCTCACAATCTTACTTAGGTAACGAGACTGAAGAAGATGCAATTATGCCAATACTTCCTTTAATTAGAGAGTCAATGGTAAGATCACACGCTAGAGCAATTGAAAATGCTGTCTTAGCTGGTGACGATGCTGACGGTGCTTTTGGTACTGGCGGTGCTTCTTTCGAAGGTCTATTACACTTAGCAAGAAATGACAGTGACTATACACAACCATCAGGAACATTTGCTTCTGGTGACAGTGTAACAGCTGCTGACTTACTTGCAATGAGAAAGAATATGGGTAAATATGGTGTTAACCCTAATGATGTTGTTTACATCGTATCACAAGATGTATACTACAATCTATTAGAAGATGCTGAGTTCCAAGATGCTAACCTAGTTGGCGACATGGCTACTAAGCTAAGTGGTGAAATCGGACAGGTATTCGGTTCAAGAGTACTATTATGTGACGAGTTCGCAACTAAAGCAGCAGGCAAATTTAACGCTATCGCAGTTTATACAAGAAACTATGTAATGCCAAGATTAAGAGGTGTTACAATTGAGTCAGACTACGAAGTAGCTAACCAAAGAAGAGTCCTTGTGGCTTCACAAAGACTTGGTTTCATCGATTTAATTGATGGCGCAACTTCAAAATGGGCACAAATGTATAAAGCTTCTGCTTAATACTATGATGGTTTTGGTGGGTTTCCTTAAACCCACCACTTTTAACTATGGCAAATTTAATAACAGTATCAGAATATAAAGATGCAGAGGGGCTCAGAGGCGAGAAGGACGATGATCGTCTTGCAGTAATTGTTCCCCAAGTTTCTGACTTAGTTAAAAAATATTGTGGAGTAACATTTATCGATTACTATACTACTGATAAAGTTGAAACTTTTTCAATAACTGACACAAGTACTAGCACCATAATAGTGAGTGAAAGTCCACTAGTAACAGTTGATTCAGTAGAAGAAAGAACAAGTTATTCTGAAAGTTATAAAACATTAACTACAGGAAATTACGAATATTATGTAGACTATGAAGCAGACGCAATTATTAGGACTACAAAAGAAGGTAATCCTACTCCATTTCCAAAAGGAATGGGTAGTGTAAAAATAACATATAATGCTGGATATTCTGCAACGCCAAGTGATTTAAAACTTGCAATTTTTGATTTAGTAAACTACTATATGAAAGATGAGCATAAAGAAAGAAGAACATTGGGCGGTGCACAATTACAGAATCAAGGTACAGCTGGTATTAGAACTTCTACGGATTTTCCAGACCACATCAAAAGAGTACTTGATTTATATAGAGTTGTAATTTAGTGGCTTTAAAAGACTTGTTTCATGAAATTGAAACTGCACTAACTACTTATAAAGACGAGTCTTATCAAAGATATGTAAGAGAACAGTCTGGTAAGTATGTAACCGAAATGTTTTATACTGAAAAATGGACATCAGGAGTTGTAATAGAAAACTTTAAAAGGATGTTGAGAAGAGACAAAGTTCCAGTCACAGCGCTTGAATTAAAAAGAATTGAAACTCAAGCAATATCAGCAGTTAAAGGATATAACACCGTAGCAGCCTGGAAAGCAGCCTTAGAAAAACAGCAATTTGTAGTTAGTCCAAATGATGTAGAAATAATTTCAAAAGGTAGTACAATACTTTTAAAATTTAATAAAAGTTTTACAATGGGAGAAGGTAGAGAAGGAACTCGTAAAGACGGTAGAAAATTTATAGACCCAGACAGACATTATAGAGCGCAAAAAGAAGTAATAGATGAAATAGCAAGACAAACTGCTATAAATCTAGAAAACGATAGCTCATTTGTCGGAGAGAATCAAAAACGTTTAGCAAGCACTGGGGAAGATTCTTTTGGAACTATTGACAAAGATGCCGATGAATTTAAAAAAGGAGCTAGACGAGGTAGTAGATTACACACTGGGGACTTTAAAGCTGGTGGTGCAAACGATAGAACATATAAAAGAAATGACTCAACAGTAAAAATGGTACATTTCTTAGAAAAAATGCAAAGCAAAGATTTTCAAGGTATGTTTGAGTATGGTGGAAACAGAAATGGAACACGATATAGTGCAGATGCTGTTCAAACTATAGCAAAAGAAGTAAATGAAAAATTTAATGCAGCTTATTCCTTAGAGGGGTTTAGTGAAATTGATTTATTTAATGATAACTTTGCTGAAAAAGATTTAAAAATAAAAATTGTATTTGGTTTAGGGTCAGATAATAGATTAGCTAATGCAGCTGACTCAGGAAAATATGAGAAAGGCGATAAAAGATTAGATGGATTCTTTGCACAACTAGAGCAAGATTTATTGGAAAAATTCGCAAGAGATGCCGAAAAAACAGCTTCTTTATCTATAGCAGAAATGATGGAAAGAGGGGTATTTGCAAAAGTACCAAAAGCCATGAAAACTGCAAGTGGCATGCCAGACATGAGATTTAAAATCAATAAAAAACTGGTTAAAGAAGCAAAGTATAAAGAAAAAGAAAGAACAAGAGCAAGAACAAAACAAATACAAAAAGAAAAGTCTAAAACTATACGAAAGTTTGGCGGAAAAACTAAAAAGACACCAATGAAAACAACGGAGTCAATGAAAACCGCAGACAATCCTTTAGCATTAGAAGCTTTATTAAATGCATCTTTACCAGAGGTAGTTGCAAGTAAAATGACAAGTCCTGCACTAAATTATAGAACAGGAAGATTTGCACAAAGTGTAGAAGCAGAAGATGTCATGGTTGGGCCAAGAGGTGGTTTACAAGTAAACTATACTTATATGAAGAATCCTTATCAAACATTTGAACCAGGATTTAGACAAGGAAGTACATATAGAGACCCAAGAAAAATTATTGGAGAATCTATAAGAGAAATAGCACAGAGTATTATAGGAGAAAGATTTCTCAAAGTTAGGAGAGTATAATGGAATCGGGATTAGCAAGAAGATATTCGACGCGTCGCAGAGCCATTGTAGAAGCACTAGCTCTGAAACTGGAGAATATAAATGGGCAAGCTCCTTTTAGGTCGTCAGTCGCTAAAGTAGAAAGGCGATTGAAATTCTGGGATGAAGTATCAGAGTTCCCTACAGTTCATGTAGGAGCAGGTAATGAAACTAGAGAATATGACGGCGGAGGATTTAGATTTAGATTTTTAAGATTAACAATTCGTTGCTATGTGTCAGACGATGATGATGTCATCGAAGCACTAGAAGAGTTGTTAGAAGATGTTGAAACAGTGTTAGAGGACAATGACCCTCTTACATATTACGATTCAACGGGAGCGTCTCAGACTACTGTACAGACAACAATCGGAGCAGTAGCAACAGACGAAGGTGTATTAGAACCTCTCGGTGTCGGCGAGATAACCGTAGAGATTCGATATTAAATAGGAGAAAATAATGGCATTTTTCTTTAATAGAGATACCAAAGTATTTATGGAGTGGAGCTATGATGGAGCCTCTGCTAACACAGCTCTTTTTGAGATTCCTGTGTTAGATGGTTTTTCATTCTCACAAGGCACAAATACTTCTGAAGTTACTCTAAATGAAGCAGCCAATTCAACAGGTTATAGCAAAAGAGGTAGAGCAATGTTTACTGATTCTTTTGCACCTGCAGAATGGAGTTTCTCTACTTACATGAGACCTACTCTGTCAACCAGCGGAACTGCTGGAGCAAGTGGAAACCATGCAGGTGGTAGTAATGAAGTATTCGCAGTAGAAGGTCCTTTATGGGCATCTATGTCAGCAAATACTTATGACAGAGCCATCGGAAGTAGTGGAACAGGAGACTTTGCAAATAATGCTGCAACTTACGAGCCAAAGCATTTTGATTGGGGTAACTCCAACCAAGTAACACTTGGAACATTTAATATGTACTTTGTGCTTGGTGCTGCTAAAGATAACTCAACAGGTGTCTATGAAACAGGTCAAGACGGTGTAACAGTTTACAAATTGGTAGATTGTTCTACAGGTACAGCGTCTATTGATTTTGACATTGATGGAATCGCACAGATTGCATGGTCAGGTCAAGCAAAAAATATTGATGAAGTATTAGCAATTAATACAGGAACATCCGCTAGCACTTACGCTAACGGTGATGCATTAGCTACTACTACAACATTAGGTCTAATTAGACAAGGGGTAGACTCTACTTCTAACTTTATTAGACAAAAATTAACAAACCTAGCATTAACTTTTGATATAAGTGACGCTACAGGTACAGTAAATAACTCAGCACTTGATGTAGCTGCTGACGGAACTACTGATACAGATTATGGTAGTAACATCACTTTAACAGGTGGTAATATTACTATTGAAAATAATCTAAGTTATCTAACACCTGAAACACTTGGTCAAGTTAATTTACCACTAGGACATGTGATGGGAACTAGAACAGTATCCGGTAACTTTACTTGTTACTTAAATGATACTGCAAACGGTTCAAGAGATTTATTTGAGAGACTACAAGAATCAAGAGGCGTTATCACAAATAACTTCGACCTTAAATTTAGCATAGGTGGAAGTAGTGAAGCAAATCATTGTAATGTTCATGTAGCAAACGCTCATTTAGAATTACCAACACACAGTTTTGAAGATGTAATATCAGTCGATGTCAATTTCCATGGCTTATCAACAGATTTATCTTCATCAACAGCAGCAGACGCAACAAACGAAGTTGCAGTAACATACGCAGCTGGCTAAAATTAATTAAACTCGGGAGGCTTCGGCCTCCCACTTTATAGGAAAATTATGGAAGAAAAGAAAGTAAAACAACCAGTATCACTAAAGAGTTTGTTAACTCCAAGCAAGACAGTAGGAATCGAATTTCCAGGAATGGATGGTTTCGAAGTCAAACTAACATACTTAGCAAGAGAAGAATTGCTAAAACTTAGAAACAGAAGTGTAAAACAAGTTCTAAATAAAAGGACTAGGGCTTATGAAGAACAGCTTGATAATGACAAATTCTTAGTAGAATATGCTAAGGCAGTTGTAAAAGGCTGGAAAGGATTAAAGTATTCTTACTTAGAAGAGCTTCTATTAGTAGATACTAGCGATGTAGACCCTAATGATGAACTTGATTACTCAGAAGAAAACGCAGAGATTTTATTAAAAAATTCAGGCGATTTTGATAATTGGGTTTCTGATATGTTAGGTGATTTGGAAAATTTTACGAAGAGCAAGTAAAAGAAATACTTGCTCTATTAAAAAGACAATATTCTGATAAGAGTATTGACCTAGACAAATACCTCGCTATATGTGAGCAGTTAGGACAAGAACCTGACCCTGAAAAAATGCCACCTGCTATGGATATGTATCCATTTGAAGTGCAGATGGCATTTTTCATACATGGACTACTACAAGACACATGGGATGGAATGAGTGGTTACTACATGGGCAAGAACATGTCAGGACTTGGAGAACTGCTAGACATCTATGAAGTAGAAGATAAAAAGACAGTAGTGTTTTTTCTAAAACACATTGATTCACAAAAAGCAACTTCTATAAATGAAGAAGTAAGGCGTAAGTCGAAAGAGGCTTCGAGAAAAGCAAAAAGGTAATGGCAGGAAAAAAGAAATCAGGTGGTCAGGTAGACTTTAAGGTAACCGCTAGTGGGTTAAATAAAGTTGAAAAAGACGCTAAAAAAGCCGGTTCAGGCTTTAATACATTAGATAAAAACGCCAGGTCGGCAGATAGAGGTATGAAAGGTGCCTCTCAAATGTCATCTAATGCTACTAAAAATTTCAGTAAAATGTCACAAGGTATCTCTGGAGGCCTTGTTCCCGCATATGCTACTTTAGCAGCCCAATTATTTGCTCTCGATGCTCTATTCAGATTTTTAAAAGACGCCGCTGACTTTAGAGTACTAGCACAAGGTCAAGAAGCTTTTGCAGCTACTACGGGTAGAGCAATGAAAACTATTGCCCGTGAAATACAAGCAGCTACAGCTGCTCAAATAACATTCAAAGAAGCGTCCCAGGCAGCTGCTATAGGATTAGCGGCGGGACTATCACCACAGCAAATGAAAGAGCTTGGTGAAGCTGCCAAAGTAATTTCTGTTGCACTCGGTCGAGATGTAACTGATTCATTTAACCGTCTTGTTCGTGGTGTCACCAAAGCGGAACCTGAACTCTTGGACGAACTCGGTATTATACTAAGATTAGAAGAAGCTTCTGTTAGATATGCTTCTGCTTTAGGTCTTAATAAAAACCAACTTACCACTTTTCAAAAATCTCAAGCTGTTGCAAATGAAGTTCTTCGTCAATCAGAAGAGCGATACGGAGCTATTGCAGAAATGCTTGGAGATGACAGTGTTAATCAGCTTAATAAATTATCAGTAGCTTTTGACGAAGTACTAAATAGATTTAGAAACTTTATTGGACCAATTGCTGAATTCTTCGGAACTTTCTTAGTAAACAATATTGAGTCAGCAACCGCAGCTATGGGTATATTTGCAGCTAGTATTACTGGAGGGTTATTAAGACAGGCAATACCAACAATTGATACTAGAGGTGCTGCTAGTCAAGTACAAGAAAATTTAGGAAACTTACTATTAGAAGGGGACACCGATGCTTCAAAAGCAAGAAAAGCAAGAATGCTTGCTGGTACAGCCGATGAAAAAGATTTAGCAATATATCAAAGGTCTTTAAAAGCAAAAGAATCAAGTCTTTTATCTTTCGAAAAAGTAAGTAGAGCAGAAGCTACTCGAACATTTAACTTACTCAAATTACAAAGACAACAAATGGTAGTAGAATCTTCAGTTGGTTTTGCAAGAATGAGAGCAAAATTTGTTATGGAATTATATACTATGCAAGCAGAGCATGGTAAAGTAATGGGTGCTATAAAAATGGGATTCGTTAGCTTAGGACGAGTTGCTTCAGGTATAATGAGATTCGCAGGGTTTATAGGTATGGCCGTCATGATTTTCCAGATGGCAAAACAACTTATTAATCAATTTAGAAAAGTAGACAAGACTATTGAAGAACTAGAAAATAAAACGGAATCTCTTACAAGAGCGCAAGAACAGTTAAATGATGAACTTAGAAAAACAAGAGATGTATTTCAAAAAGGTTTATTTAAAACTGCTTCTCAAGAAATAGAAGCAATTGGTAATGCATTTCAAAGTGCTGATTTAACAAATAGAATACATGACTATAATGCAATGAAAATAGCATTAGGTGCAAATAATGAAAAAGTACAAGAATTTGGTTCAGAATTAAGAGATACTTTATTAATTCTAGGAGAATATAATCCACGATTTAAAGAGTTTGCAGAAATGGTGGAGCACCAGCCTGACCAATTAAATAAATCAGCGGGCGAACTTAATCAATTAAGCCAAGAATATATACTACAAGGACAAGCAATAAAAGCAGTAGCAGAAGCTACAGCAAATGCAAGTAAACAGTTAAACAATTATATACAATCTTTACCAAAAGTAGCATACCAAGATGTGATAATAAGTATGGAGCAAATGAGACTTGGTTATGAACAAATAATAGCAGGACAAGAAAAACACGGTAACGATGCAACAGAATTCAAAAATAAACTAGCACAAGTAACAGGACAAATGGATGCGTATTCAGTAATATCGAAAGCTGCTTTTGAAAATACTTCTATGTTAAATGAAGTTCAACTACAAATGGCAAAAGGTAAACATGCTATATTTGGAGATAAAGGACAATTAGATAGACTTAAAGCAGTAAGTACTGATATGAGAAAAATGTTTGATGCTCAAATAGCAGTATTCCAAGCAGAAAGCAATCTTAGAGATGCTGAAAGAAATGGCGGGGAAGCACTATTAGAAATAAGAAAACAACAACTACTAACTGCAAAACAAATGGAAGATATTGCACTAAATACTTTAGCTTCAAGTGTTGCTATGGAAAATGTAGCTTTTAGAGTAAATAAAATGATAATGGAAGGGCTAACTGATGAACTAGGGAATGCTTTAGGAAAAGTTTTAAGAGGAGAAACTGGTGCATTTGAAAACTTTGGAGATGCGCTCGCAAAGAAATTAACTGATGCTATTGGAGACAAGATTGCTGAAAATATAATGAAAATAACTTATGGCGGAACTCCACTTGACCCAACATATCAGCAAGAATTATTTAAACAATCATTAAAAGATTCTTTTAAAGAAGGCTTTGAAGATAAGGATTCGCCTTT
>Ga0255766_10000367_pt1 | contig 40435 bp, 39 predicted proteins | sample 071ome_23_FD_179966 | JGI IMG/M metagenome (GOLD analysis project Ga0255766, IMG submission 179966) | Coastal salt marsh microbial communities from the Groves Creek Marsh, Skidaway Island, Georgia - 071403BT metaG (version 2) | ecosystem: Environmental > Aquatic > Marine > Intertidal zone >...
GTGCTGGGAGAATGCCAAATATGGGCAGGTCCAGGGAAGGGGACTTTGATAACAGCAACCAGGAAAGCTTTCCACCACCTGCTGATATCCCCAGCGGTAATGATGATGATGTTGTTGCCCGTCAGTTGCGCGAGGCAGCAATGAACGAACCTGATCCGGAGTTAAGAGAAAGGCTTTGGAACGAATACCGAACTTATACAGGCTTGCCTATTCCCCAGGAAGCAGTGGCAGAGTTTGAAGCGGAGGGCATAGAATAAAGAGGGCATACCTCTTTGCTTGCTTAGGGTATGAAAATGAACATAAAGACAACGTTATTATTGCTATGCATAGCGCTGCTTGGCCTGAGTGCCTGCAGTACTCAAACGGTAAAATCCACCACCATTACCGAAGCACTAATTGAGCAGAACAATATCCCGGAAGATGAGTTGCTGGATATCGGCGTTGCCGTGTTTAACCCAGGTTTTGATGAAATCGATGACGATCAGCAGGAGCTGACCTTCGGTGATGTCAGGATGGCTGAAACCTATTATGTCGCCAACATGTTATCTGACACATTGCAAAGTACTGGTAACTGGGGTGTCGTCAGAGTCATTCCCAACGATCTGAGCAGTTCTGATCTGGCGGTACACGGCACCATATTGCAATCAGATGGCGAAACCATGCTGGTACATATCAAGGTCAATGATTCCAGTGGCCGGGTCTGGATAGATAAGGAATATGAAGAAGTCGTCAGCCGCTACAGCTATGACAACCGCCTGCAAGGCTCACGCGATTCCTTCCAGGGTTTATATAACCGCATTGCCAACGACATTCTGCGCTATCGCCAGCAGAATCTGGAACGAGAAGACCTGCTCAACATCCGTACAATTTCGCAAATACAGTTTGCCCGTAGTTTCGCGCCACAGGCTTTCGATCAATATTTAAGCACTGACCGCAATGGCATACTGCAGGTACAACGGCTACCCGCGCAAAATGATCCAATGCTGTCACGGATAGAAACCATCCGCGAACGCGACTATCTCTATGTCGATACCATGCAGGATTACTACTCGAATTTTGTGCGGCAAATGGAAGCGCCCTATACCGAATTTCGCCGTCTGAGCTATGACGAAGTCATGAAGCTGGATCGATTGCAACGTGAATCACGGCGCAACATGATTCTTGGTATAGCAGCTATTGTAGGCGGTCTGGCTTCTACTCAAAGCAACAGCAGCCTGGCCGGAGTAGGGACTTATGCCGGTATTCTCGGCGGTGGCTGGCTGATCAAGGAAGCCTTTCGGGCCGGTGATGAGGCCTTGCTGCATGTTGAGGCGCTGGCCGAGCTGGGTCAGTCTCTGAGTAACGAAGTTGCACCGCAGACTATCGAGCTGGAAGAGCGCTCTGTCACCTTATCTGGCAATGTTGAAAGCCAGTATGAACAGTGGCGTGAAATCCTGGCTGATATGTATGCCAATGAGATTGGTATGCCGGTTTCTTCAGAAGACGTGTGACGCCAAGACTGCCCCGTAGTAGTATTCAGCATGGCTGATAACTCCTCCAAACAATCTGAGAATGATGCATTGCCGCCTGCTGAGCAAACCCCGGCTCAGATTTTCGGCATGGGTGATGTGCAGGCGCATAAAGCTAAACAGCAACAGCAAACTAAAATCCTCTGGGGGATTTTTTCCCTGTTACTGGTGCTGGTACTGGCCGTAATTTTCATACTGCCTCGCTACATTGCCACGCCAGATCCGGCAAATGTCGCGCCCGTCATTATTCCGGTAGAACGGTCAACGCCGCAGGAAGCCTTTTCGCCTTTTGAAGAAGCCCAGCTGTTACGGGAGCGTGAACAGGCCCAGGATGTGCTGGCACAAATACTTGAATTGCAGGAGCAGCTGGAAGAAATCTCCGTTGAAAGCTGGGCCGGTGATGCCTACCAGGCAGCTTTGGACATCGCCATTGAAGGTGATATCGCTTATCGCGAACAACGTTTCCTGGAAGCGCAGGAAATTTACCAACGCAGCCTGTTAGCACTGCAATCTTTGGAAGGATTAAGCCAGGTCGTCTTAACTAATTCTATTGAAGAAGGCTATGCAGCTATTGAGGCGGGTTTGCCCGCTGAAGCTGAACAGTCCTTTGCTACCGCTTTATTAATTGATGCCGATTCAGAGTCCGCCCTGGCCGGCATGGAAAGAGCCGGTTTGTTGCCCGAAGTACTTGCCTTGCTGGAAGAGGGCGATGCCCGCCGTGCAAGCAATGATCTGGAAAGCGCACTGGAATTTTATACCGAAGCAGCAGTGATCGACCCTGCCCATAGCGGGGCTGCAAATGCGATTACGCAAACCAATATTGATATTGTGGATCGTGATTTCCTGAACTTCATGTCAGCCGGTTTCAGTGCCATTCAAAATAATAACCCTGAAGTCGCCCTGCAATCTTTTAACCGGGCTTTAAACCTGAAGCCTGAATCCTCAGATGCTCGGGCAGCCATTACACAGGCTGAAACCATGATCACTTCTCGTGATTTAAACATTCAGCTCACTGCCGCACAGGAACACGAAGCTGCCGAACGCTGGCAGGATGCCTTGCAGGCCTACAATAATGCACTTGCCATAGATGCCAATGTGGTCTCTGCCGTCAATGGTCGCGAACGCGCTCAAACCAGAGCCAATCTGGATACTTTTTTAAACAATATTATTAATGCTCCATTACGCCTGGCAGAAGACGCGGTTTATCAGCAAAGCATTACTGTTTATAACGAAGCCTTGACGCTGGTGCAGGAGAATACCCGGCTTTATGAACAGCTTGTTACTTTGCGAAGTTATCTGGACAAAGCGAGAGTTCCCGTGCCTGTCACATTAAACTCGGATGGTGTGACCAACGTGACGGTGTTACGTGTCAGCGAGCTTGGCATGTTCAATGCGCAAACACTTGAACTTAATCCCGGGATTTATACTGCCGTAGGTGTAAGACCGGGTTACCGTGATGTGCGAACCGAGTTTATTGTGCCGTTTTCAGGTGAAGAGCCAGTTGTCACAGTTATTTGTAATGAACCTGTTTAAGCAGCGAAATTAAGAGAAGCTAGATGAGTCAGGAGAAACATTCTCAACATGAACAGCAGCCGGATGAAATCATTACGCCAATTGATTTCACGCCGCATAATACCAATGCTGAGGCTTTTTCGTTTCGTCCCAGCCCTGTCAAGCTGGCCATTGCCTTCGTGCTGGTCTGCTTTGCATTGGCAGCATGGTTTGTACTCTCCGCCAAATCCATATTTATTGATGCACAACCTGTCGGCAGCATTGTTGATGTGCGCTCACCACTGGCCATAAAAATCGGCCCGCGTTATCTGTTGCTGGCGGGTGATCATAACATCACGATTAATGCAGAAGGTTATTACGATATTGATACCACCATCACCGTTGGTGATGCCCAGGCACAAACTTTTCAGGTGCAATTATTACCCTTGCCCGGCTTTTTAAACCTGAACAGCAATACCGAAGCTGCCAGTGTTTTTATTGATGGTGAAAGCATCGGTCAGACACCTTTAAGCAGAATTGAGCTCGCTGCCGGCGAGCATGAAATTTTTGTCCAAAAAGAACGTTACGAACCTGTAGAGCAGGTAATTGAGATTGAAGGGCGCCAGCAAGAGCAAAGTCTTAGCGTTGAACTATTGCCAGCCTGGGCCAATGTCAGTTTTGCCACCTCGCCAGCAGGTGCGACTGTCACCATTGATGGTGAGGAAATTGGTCTGACACCTCTCAGTACCGAATTACTGCAGGGCGAACATGAAGTGCTGGTTAAACTTAATGCACATAAAGCCTGGACAGAAAATCTGAGCGTGACTGCAAGGGTCGATCAGGATTTACCGTTAATCGAACTGGAACAGGCCGATGGCCTCGTACTTTTACAATCCACACCAAGCAATGCCGGCGTCACGCTGGATGGGACTTATCAGGGACAGACCCCGCTGGAACTGACTATCGCACCTGGGCAAAGCCATGAGTTGACCTTCTTCCTGAATGGCTATGAAGAACTGCGCCGCAGCATCCAGACCCGTCCCGATGAAGAGCTGGCTCTTGATGTCAGTCTTGAACCTATTCTCAGTTCGGTCGTTATTATTGCCAATCCACCAGATGCCGAGCTCTATATCAATGGCGAGTTTCGCGGACCGGCCAATCAGACTGTGGAGCTTCTGGCCGCATCCCAGACTATTGAAGTCCGTGCCGAAGGTTTTGTACCTTTTGTGCAGGAATTTGTTTCGCGTCCGGGACTGGAACAACGACTCAATGTTTCGCTGATCACGCTGGAGCAGGAACGTATCAACAATATCCAGCCAATGATCACCAGCGCTAACGGCCAGGAATTAAAATTACTTTACCCCGGTGATTTTGTGATGGGCGCATCCAGACGTGAAGCAGGCAGGCAGGCCAATGAATCTTTGCGTTCTATCAGTTTGACCAAACCTTATTACTTATCCTTAACCGAAGTCACCAATGCACAATACAAACTATTTGACCCCGAGCATTCGTCCGGCGTTATCGACAGAATTTCCCTGAGCAATAATAACCAGCCTGTTGTTGATATCACCTGGGAACAGGCTGCGCTTTATTGTAACTGGCTCAGTGAGCAAGAAGGCCTGCCGCTTTTTTATACTGTACAGAATGGCAGGGTAGTGGGCGCGAATCCGAACAGTTCCGGTTACCGCCTGCCGACTGAAGCTGAATGGGCCTGGGCTGCGCGGGTTGAAAGTAATGACCCGACCAGCCTATTGAAATTCCCCTGGGGGCCTGAACTGCCACCCCCACCAAACCACGGCAACTATGCTGATATCAGCGCTGCCTCCATTCTTGGCCGGGTGTTGACCAACTATAACGACAGCTTTGTTGGCTCAGCGCCAGTCGCCTCCTTCCCGCCCAATGCCAATGGCTTTTATGACATGGGCGGCAACGTGGCCGAATGGGTACATGACTATTATGGAACGTCCATACAGTTAGGCAACAACATAGAAGTGGACCCCTATGGCCCAGACTCCGGCACCTACCATGTCGTACGCGGTTCAAGCTGGGCGCATGGCTCTATTACCGAACTGCGTTTGTCTTACCGGGATTACAGCAATGAAAGCCGGGATGATGTTGGCTTCAGAATTGCCAGAACATTGGTGCCTTAAAAAAGTAAACGCTATGTCTGAGCGTTAAATAAAGTTTTTGAAAACAGGGAGGTTATATTCTTGTGATAGGAATTCTTGGTGGCCTAAGCTCACAATCAACAGCTACCTATTATAAATATCTCAATGAACTTGTTCTGGAAAAATCGGGCAATGCTTATAGTCCGGAGATCATGATATTAAGCCTGGATAGTGAGCGGGTCGTTAACTGGTTGGCTTCAAAATCGTATCCTGAATTAAAAGAGTATTTATTATCCCGCCTGCCTTGTCTTATTAACTCGGGCGTTAAGTGTGTCGCCATTCCCTGTAATACTGTGCATATGTTTGCAGAAGAATTAAAGGCCAATTGCCCAGTACCATTTCTTCATATTGCTGACTCTCTTGTAAAAAAATTAGCTTTTAAAAATTTAAAAAATACAGGCATCTTGGGAACAGAGCATACTAAAGTACATCAAATATATGATGATCGAATGAAAGAATATGGAATTAAAACCTCATATCTTAACGAACTTAATCAAAATGAATTAGATAGCATTATTTTCAATGATTTATGTGCGGGAAACGTGTCAAGGTCAGCAAGAGTAATTGAATTTGCAAAAGAGCTCGTGGTGCAAGGTGCGGATTCTATCTGTTTGGCATGTACTGAATTATCAGGCCTGGTTAAGCAATCAGATGTAAGTGTGCCTGTTTTCGATTCCACGATAAGCCATATTGAAGATATTGCGAATTTTTCAGTTGAGCTTAAAGAATAAAAAGCTAAACAAGATAGAAGTCTCAAACTTCTCTTTTGATGGCCATTAACAAAAGCCTTTACAAGCTTTAAACTCTCCTCAATAAAAATAATTAAGCATTGGAGTATATAAATGTCTAAGAAAAATAACGCTTCTCCGACCAACTTTCTTTTTAAAAACCATCTTCGCTATATATATGCTTTTATCATTATTTGCTTGCCACATAGTGCAGCCCTGCATGCTCAAACCGCCGAAAGAATTCAGGCGGCTCCAGCCTTTTCCGCAGAGGAGCTGTTAGCCTTTCCTCAAGAAGGCTGGCTTACCAATGGTGGCAATCTTTATAACCAACGCTATTCACTTCTTACCCAGATTAACCGTGATAATGTCGATTCGCTTAAGGCAGTATGGCGTACGCACCTTAACGGTTCCGGCCTGGAGCCGATTTATTCGGGAGAAGGGCAGCCTATTTTTTATGAAGGCGTACTTTATGTTGCCACAGGTGAAGATGATGTCTTTGCCTTAAGCATTGAAAGTGGGGAAATTCTCTGGTCATTTGAGGCCAACCTTGATGCCACTATTGATGTCATCTGCTGTGGCTGGAATAGCCGTGGTGTTGCTCTCGGTGATGGGAAAGTTTATGTCGGTTTACTGGATAACCGCCTGATTGCATTGGATCAAAAAACCGGCGAGCCAGTATGGTCAGTACAAACTGAACGCTGGCAGGAAGGTTTTAGTATTACCAGCGCACCACTTTATTACAACGGACTGGTTATTACTGGCTATGCCGGAGCCGAATACGGTGTACGTGGCCGTGTAAGCGCTTTTGACGCTGCTACCGGTGATAGGGTCTGGACCTTTTATACCGTCCCGGGGCCCGGAGAATTCGGCCATGACAGTTGGTCTCAGGATAATGAAGTCTGGACTAAAGGAGGCGCTACCGTTTGGAATACACCGGCAGTAGACCCAGAGTTAGGCTTACTTTATTTTTCAACCGGCAACCCCGGCCCTGACTTTAATGGAAGCGTCAGACCCGGTGACAACCTTTTTTCTGACTCCATTGTTGCAGTTGATGCCATGACAGGGGAATACCGTTGGCATTTCCAGGAAGTGCATCACGATATCTGGGATTATGATGCCAGTAATCCGGTTGTTCTGTTTGATGTAGAAATCGACGGAGAATTGCGTAAAGGTTTGGCCCAGGTAAATAAAACCGGTTGGGTGTACATCCTTGATCGCATCACAGGTGAGCCTTTAATTGGTATTGAAGAGCGCCCTGTTTTACAGGAACCACGTCAGGCAACGGCAGCGACTCAGCCTTATCCTATTGGTGACCCGGTTGTTCCGCAGGAACTGGATATGGCGGTTGAAGGCTTCCCCTTGATCAATCAGGGCCGAATCTTCACACCTTTCTTTGGAGAACAAAGCGTTATTATTGCGCCTGGTGCTATGGGTGGAGCTAACTGGCCTCCAAGCTCCTATGACCCGATAAGGCAAACCTTGTTTGTTTGTGCAACAGATCTTCCTGGCAGCTATCAGGGAGGTGATTCCGATAATGAACTGGCTGAAGAAGGCGAAATTTATACTGGCGGCCCTTTTGGTACTGCCCCCGTTGCGCCTCGTGGCATCATTGCTGCCATGGACATGACAAGTAATACTGTCAAATGGCGCTATCGCTGGCAGGATCGCTGTTATAGTGGCAGTACAGCCACCGCTGGCGGTCTGGTATTTGTTGGCCGGAATGATGGCCGCCTGACGGCTTTAGACTCTGATACCGGATTGCAGCTCTGGGAGTTTCAGACGGATGCCGGCGTTAATACCAGTGTCAGTGTTTTTGAGCATGAAGGACAACAATATGTCGCGGCTTTTTCAGGAGGCAGCCTGTTTGCCAATTCCCGTCGTGGTGACAGCATCTGGTTGTTTTCTTTAGATGGCAATCTGGAATCCTTGCCGCCTGAAGCCATGCTGGGAGTCACAGAAGAAAATCAACTGGAATTCACACTCGCAGCCGGAGTTGCCGATCTGGCAAATGGTGAGAGCTTATTTATTCGAAACTGTGTTGCCTGCCACGGTGAAGACGGTAAAGGCGGTCATGGTGGTGGGGCCGTCCTGGAAAATCTGACAGATTTTAATGCCGTTCAGCAACGAGTTGCACAGGGTAGAAACCTGATGCCGCCTTTTGCCTTGTCATTATCAGCAGAGGATATTCGGGATGTTGCCAGCTTTGTTTTCAACGACCTGCAAAACCGATGACAAAATACAAGGTGATAATTTGCAACTAAAAAATATTGCATTCTTTCTAGCCTGCCTATTTGTGATAGTGGCTTGTACTGATAACTCACAGGAAACTGCAGACATGAAATCCCTGACATCTTTAAATGCCCTGATCTCTGAAGTTTCAGCAGGCCAGTTTCCATCCTCCAATGCTGAAAGCTTTGGTGTCATCAGCCCTTATTTTGTGATTAAAGACAACATTCATCTTGCCGGTGTTGCCAATACGGCAGGAACGCCTGGGCTTAGTGATTTTATTCCAGCAGAACACAATACTGTTGTGGAGCGACTGATTGATGCCGGGGCTATCCCGTTGGCAAAAACCAATATGCATGAACTGGCTTTTGGTATAACCAGCAATAATGCCGCTTTTGGTGCCGTACGTAATTACCATGACCCGGAGCGTTTTGCTGGTGGCAGTAGTGGTGGCACAGCGGTTGCTATAGCAAGCGGTCTGGTGGACTGGGGCTTGTGTACCGATACCGGCGGTTCATGCCGTATTCCTGCAGCACTGAATGGCGTTGTCGGTTTTCGCCCTTCACCCGGACGTTATCCTTCAGAAGCAGTGACACCTTTATCCCATACACATGACACTATCGGCCTGATGGCAAACAGTGCTGAATTACTTTCTGCAATTGATGACATCCTCACTGGAAATAACAGCGCTGAAGGTTCAAATGACGCTATATTAAGAATCGGTATCCCGCGCGGCTATTTTTATGAGAATCTGGAAGCGGATGTTGCCGCAGTTGTACAAACAGCATTGGAAGAACTGGATACTAGTGACATTGAGTTGGTAGAGGTAGACGTTGCAAGCCTTGTTGAACAGGCTGCAGCCACCAGCGATACGATTGTTATTTATGAAGCCCTGGGTGATCTTAGAGCTTATCTGCAGGCTTATTACCCGCAACTGACACTGGAAGCTTTGGTTGCACAAATTGCCAGCCAGGATGTGCTAGCCACTCTTGAGTTTATTCTTTCTGAACCCGTTCCCCGCGAAGCTTACGAGCAGGCTTTGGTGTTGCGTGATGAATTGATGTTAGAACTTTCTAACTTTTACATGGAGCAGAATATTGGCGCGATGATCTATCCGACTGTGCCGGTGACAGCAAGATCAATTGATGAAGAATCTGACATGCTAATACTGAACGGTGAAAGCGTATCAACTTTTGCGACTGTTAAAAACAATACCAATCCTGCAAGCCTGTTTGGCCTGCCGGCTCTTACTTTGCCTGCCGGCTTTACAGAAAATGGTTTGACTGTCGGCCTCGAACTGGCAGGCCCCTATGGAGAAGACAGGGCGCTGATGGATGCAGCAATTAAAATAGAGCAGATACTACAAAAGTAATAATTCTTTCTGTTTGATTGTTAACTATGAAAGCATGTCTTAATTGCGGCAAAGAAAGCGACACCAAGTTCTGCCCGGTATGTGGCCAGTCAATGGATGTTAAAATTTCATCGGTCTGGCAGTTTGTGCATGAAATATTAAATGTCATATACAGCCTGGATTCAAAAATCTGGCAAAGCATCATTCCATTACTGTTTAAACCCGGCGCATTGACCAATGAATACATTGCCGGGCGGCGTGTTAAATACCTTCCTCCATTTCGCATGTATCTGATTTTCAGCCTGTTGTTTTTTCTGGTGGCAACTATTCCTGAATTTGAGGGTTTCAATAACCTTAGCCCGTAAGAGCGAGCGGAACTTGTTCAGGAGTTACAGTCAGCCAATGAGCAGCTGCTTGATATACCGTCAAGGCAGGCTGCTGAACCAGAGCCCCTCGAAATTGGTTCGGGCAATGGCTTTACATTAAGCAGTGCCGATGATTGTGCAAACGTATCATGAGAAAACTTTCTGGGTCAGCGTTTGGGGGCTCGCGCACTTGCCTCCTGCCAAACCGCATTTTCTGATAATGGCGTTTCTCTTATGCAGTCCTTTTTCGGCAACCTGCCAATTATGATGTTTGTTTGTGTTCCTTTGCTCGCTGTATTTATGAAACTATTTTATTTATTCAAGAAAAGAAAATATGTTGAGCATTTAATGTTTTTATTTCATACCCATTCATTTATTTTTGCACTGGCAATTTTGACAGTTTTACTGATCAGAGCGACTGAACCTTTCCCTGCACTAGAAAGCGCAGTAGGACTTACACTCACTATATGTTGGTTTTATGCGTTGGTTTATGCTTTTCTGGCCCTTAAGAAAGTTTATGGCCAGGGCGCATTGATGACTTCATTTAAATTACTTATGCTTTTCCCGGCTTACTCAATCTGCCTGGCGCTCGTTTTTGTTTCAGGCTTATTTTTAACCTTTATAACTATTTAAACTAATAAAGCAGCTGCATTGATATAAGATATTTTTCGGGCAAGGCCTGATTTTAATAAAGTTCTTTCCAGCCTTTTTCTTCAGCTAACTGGTCGAATTCTGCTTCACTCATGCTGAGTTTTGCATGTTGAATATAAGTTTCACTGATATTGGCCAGGTGCGAATGATCCTGCCATTTTTCCGGTTGCCATAAATGGGAACGGACTATACATTTCGGACAATGTACAAGCGCTCGCTCTACATACAACACGACAGCGAACTCAGGGACTCGGCCATTGAGCGCCATGGATTCCCTCAATGCTAGGTCGCGTACTATTCTGGCTTCACCACTGACGCGCAAAGTTTCCATTTTCCCGGGAATAAGAAAGATCAATCCCAATTGCGGGTTTTCCAGAATATTTTTATAACTGTCCGCTCTTCTGTTTCCTGGCCTTTCCGGTATAGCCAAATGTTTTTCATCCAGTACTTTTACAAATCCGTTAGGGTCACCCTTAGGAGAAACTTCAATATGGCTGTCACCAGCGGAAGCCATAATGATAAAAGGAGAGGCGGCAATATATGAAGTACAGATATCATCCAGCCTATCGATGACTTTTGCCTCAATTGAATGATGAACATCGCCCATTATCTCTCTTACCTGATCAAAAGAGCTGATGACATCCGTAAATTCAGAAAAACGTTGATCCTGAGTCATGAAAAGTTCCTGTCTTTCGATTCTTGCGTTAAAGAATTCGTTTTTTATTATCTCTGATCACAAGCGGGTTTGCTTCATTCTCTGCCCTTAGTTTGTGCTCCCAGATGCGACGAAAATGTGCAAAGGCTTCATCCGCTTCGATAAATCGTGGAACGAAGTCGGGGCTATCCTGCAACAATTTCTGCTGCTCTTCGATAAACAATTTATCTTCCATAAAGCCTTCAAGCAAAGACGCTTTAAGCGATTTGGAAATGTCAGGATTGTCGAGATCAAATCCATGCAGATAATCCCAGAAGAAATGTGTGGTGCTGCGTGTTTCCGGTGTCATGAATTGGCAGTTACGATACTCACGACAAACACTGCGATCATTTTTTTCAGCATCCCAGCCTGCCGGTGCAAAAATGGTTTCCATCAAAAAAATGCCGGGGATGAACATGGAAGTTATGTTGCAACGATCCAAGGGATTATCCAGTTCGTCCTGTGGAATCACCTTGGCATGAAAGGGCGCTGCCTTGCTGCCTTTATCCCAACGTTCCATGGTAAAACCGTCATCCATTTTCTGGATGTTCTCGGGAATGGTGTTATAGGCGTAATCTTCCGAACCACCCAAAGTGTTGGTATGAACGAAAGCCACATGGGAAAAGTCACTCAGGTTATCCACGATCAATAACCAGTTGGCATCGTAATGCAGGTAATCCCCTTTATCGAATCCGCGCCATTTATCTGGCTGGCTTAAAGGGGCAAAATCATAAATATCATCTTCATTGGCCAGCTCCGGATCGCCCATCCAGATCCATAACATGCCACCTTTTGAACAAAGGGGATAAGACCGGACTTTCATGGTGGCAGGAATTTTCGACTGTCCGGGAATTTCAGTTACCTTGCCACTGCTATCATAAAGCAGGCCATGGTACATGCAGCGAATACAGTTACCCTCAACGCGCCCGATGGATAACGGCGCGGCACGATGGCAGCACCTGTCATCTAAAGCAACATAGCCCTGATCCTGCGTTTTGAAAATAACCAGTTGCGTTTCACAAATTGTCCTGGCCATGCAGCCATTGCTATCTGCTATTTCTGATTCCCAGGCAGCAGCGTACCAGGTGTTTTCTACAAAAATTCTTTTATGAGCATTTAAATTATCAGCCACTTAACGCTCCTCCATAATCTATCTATTTAGTCTCTTTTTTAAAACTAACGCACATGTAAACGATAGGCGATTATTCCACCAAGTATGGTCGGGACAGAAAAAATATAAAAATTCGCGGACATATCAAAGCCCGCCGCGATAAGAAAACCTGCCACACCGGGCCCGATAACCGCCCCTGTCCGGCCGAGTCCAATGGCCCAGCCAACACCGGTGCTTCTGAATGACGCCGGGTAAACTTTTGCCGCAACCGCATATAAGCCGGTAAAACCACCCTGGAACAAAATACCAATGACTAAAACCAGGCTGAGTAAAAGCAATTCCTGATTTGGCGAAGCGGCAAACACAATAAGCAATACTGCCGATGACAGCAAAAAGGAACTGACAATATTACTGAGCTTAATTTTTGTTGATATTGCCCCCAACAACCAGATGCCTAGCACGCCACCCAGGTTAAACAGAAAAAATGCTGTGCGGCCGGTTGCCGCAGTAAAACCGGAATATTCCATTAAAGCCGGAATCCAGGTCATCAAAAAGTACATCGTACTGAAGCAAAGCAAAAAGCTGGCCCATATTGTCAGGGTTGGCTTCCAGTAATCATTTCTGAATAAATCCTGGAAATTATCCAGCGCATTTGCTGAATCATTTTTATCATTTGACTCACCAATATCCGGCAATTCCTCAATATGACTTTTGCCAAGTTTTTGTAATGTGCGATTTATTTTTCCGAGCGCACCTTTTGGACGACGGTCAATCAAAAACTGTAAAGATTCAGGAATAAAAACCCATGACACCAGACCCATAATCAGGGTTAGTCCACCACCAAACCAGAACATCCCGCGCCAGCCGAACTCGGGCATAATAAAGCCACCTATTACCGCCGTCATCATTGCGCCCAGTGGATAGCCTGATGTGACCAGTGCAACTGACAGCGCTTTATATTTTTCCGGGCTGTACTCAATCGCTAAAGCAGCCTGACTGGCCAGCATGGCGCCTGCTCCAAGACCGCTCACCATTCTTAACAGAATAAATGCCGTAAGTGAACTTGCATTGGCTGTCAGCATGATGGAGATACTTACCATCAAGACACTGCTGATGATTACCGTTCGACGTCCGAAAATATCTGACAGTGGCGCCAGAAACATTGCCCCGCATGCCATACCAAATAGGGCAGCGCTCGAGATAAGCCCTAATCTGTCCGGCGTTAATTGCAGTTCAGAACCTACGGCCGTATTAACAATCGACATGGCGGTAATATCGAAACCATCAAGCATGTTCAGAAACATGCATAAGCCGATAACCAGAATTTGCTGGCCTGAGGCTTTGCCATTATCAATAATATCCGCCGCAAAGTTAGCGCTTGGATTTGCGATAGTTGCCATTAAATGCTCCCCTTGGCCTGCCTTTAGGCCTTGTTATTGGTGTTATAGCGTTTTTTTATTTTTGATGGTATCAGTTAATACCAGCTATTACTGCCTTGCAATCAGGCCGCCTCGCTTATTGAAAACCTGGCTACTGTGCAGCCCACTGCAAAAATGGGTAACTCCGCCGTATAAAACTGCAGCTCGCCTTTTCCTTCAGCCGCAGCAGCGGCCGTAATATAGGTTCGGATTTCAAAGCCGCCTTGCCCTGCTTCCTGGTAAACCGCTTCATCTCTATAACTGAGTAAGGCCTCTTTATCGTTACGCATTAAACGATCGAGAAATTCTCTGTCCCAGGCTTCATTGATTTTTCCAGAATCCGGGGTTGCCGGCCAATGCGAAATGCCACCAGTACCTACCAGAGCAATTTTTTCCGGCACTGAATCACAGGCCCGGCGCAGTGCCTTGCCAAATTCCCAGGCTCTGTTTAAGGGTGTCAGCGGCGGCCCCTGACAGTTAATGTTCACCGGAATAACAGGCATGTCATAACGTGGTGTCAGAAAATTCAGCGGTACCATAATGCCATGATCAAACTTCCATTCTTCAGCATAAGCGGTATCGACCATTTGCATGACTTCTTTTGTTAAGCGGGTTCCAAGATCTGGCGCTCCGGGGACTTTGGTTTTTTTAATTTTCAGCCAGTCTGGATCTTCTATAGGGCCTTCATACTGACTGCCTATACCAATGCAATAGGCTGGCATATTGTTCATGAAGAAATTGGCAAAATGTTCGGCCGCAATCACGATTAAAGCTTCGGCGCCTGTCGCTTCAATTTCTTGTCTTTGTTTATCTAATGCGGCGTAAAACTCATCCCGTTTTTCGGTGTTTTTTACCAGGTTAGCGCGACCTGTAATTCCTGGCGCATGACTCAAAACACCGGCATATACCAGGCTCATCTCCCTTCCCCTTCTTCAGCAAAACTTTTGCCACCACCGGTCATGGTATAGACCCCGGCACGAACTGGTCCATATTTCTCTACGCCTTCACTCATCATTTTTAAATAATCAAACCATTCAATGCCAAGTAAGGCAGCGAAATGCATAAGAATCTGGCCATTAACACCAAGCACGTAGAGTAAGCCTATATCACCTTCGCGTAAGGCTTTACTTTCTTCCGGGCTTAAATCGAATTCGCTAATAAGAGCCTCAGGATCCTTGTGATATTTTTCTTTGACTGCGTCATCGCGGTTGAGCTCGTATAAAAACTTCTGTAAATAATAGAGGCTCATTTTTTAGATTTTCCTGTACAGCTAGCACTAATTGTTATTATATAGAATACTTAACATGTTTAGTATTTTACGGCATCATAGCTTAACGCCAAATTATCAATAACAAAAGCGCGGCAACTGCCTTTCTGGATTTGTTTGTCTAACACGATTTTGAAAATACAGAGAATATAAAAAGAGGTTCTAAATGTCTGAATTCAGCATGACAATTGGCGGCCAACAGGTCACAACTAAAGCCACATTTGATGTAATTAATCCCGCAACCGGCGAAGTGGTTGCGCAATGTCCCAATGCCAGCACTGAAGATCTGGATGCTGCTGTTGCTGCAGCTAAAGCGGCTTTCCCTGCCTGGTCAGCAAAGTCTGATGCAGAGCGAAAAGAAGTTTGTGCTGCCCTGGCGGCCAAGCTGGGAGGGGAAGCAGAGAATATTGCTCAAACCCTTACCAAAGAGCAGGGCAAACCTCTTGGCGGACTTGGTTCACGTTTTGAGCTCGGTGGCGCACAGGCCTGGGCGGGACATACAGCAAGTCTGGAGCTGCCGGTAAAAGTCCTGCAGGATGATGACCAGGCCCATATTGAGCTGCACCGTAAACCGATTGGTGTTGTGGGCTCGATTACGCCATGGAACTGGCCGGTTATGATCGCTATCTGGCATATTGTTCCTGCCCTTCGTGCGGGCAATACTGTCGTCATAAAGCCTTCTCCTTACACCCCACTTTCAACCTTGCAGGCCGTTCAGGCCATGAATGACATTCTGCCTCCCGGCGTACTTAACGTTGTCACGTCAGACGACAAACTTGCCAATATCGGTGCTGCGATGGCTTCACACCCAGACATCAGCAAGATCGTTTTTACCGGCTCCTGTGGCACCGGTGAAAAAATCATGCAGACAGCAGCCAACACCATGAAACGCCTGACCCTTGAAATGGGCGGCAACGATGCCGGTATCGTGCTGCCTGACTGTGACCCGAAAGAAATAGCCGAAGGCCTGTTCTGGGGAGCCTTTATCAATTCCGGCCAGACCTGTGCCTGCATGAAGCGCCTTTATGTCCACGACAGTATTCATGATGCCGTCTGTGAGGAACTGGCCAATTTTGCTAAAAACATCCCTATCGGCAATGGTCTGGATGAAGGCAGTGTGCTGGGACCAGTCAACAACCAAATGCAATTCGATAAAGTTTCTCGTCTTGTCGCAGACGCGGCTAAAATCGGTAAAGTCTGGTTAGGTGGCGAACCTGGCGAAGGCTTGTTTTTTCCAATCACAATAATTTCTGATCTGCCTGCCGACGCACCTTTAATTGTCGAGGAGCAATTTGGACCTGCATTACCAGTAATCCGATATACTGACCTTGAAGAAGCCATTGCCGCCGCCAACAACTCTGATAATGGTTTGGGCGGCTCCGTCTGGTCCAAGGACAAAGCAAAAGCCAAGGAAATTGCCCTGCGTTTGGAATGTGGCACGGCCTGGATCAACAGCCACGGGGGCATCCAGCCTAATGCACCTTTTGGTGGGGTGAAAAAGTCATCGCTTGGTGTTGAGTTCGGCGAGGAAGGCCTGCTTGAAAATACCAATATCCAGGTAGTTTTCAGCTGATCAGCCCTTGAACAAAGCATTTTGAATGAAGCAGCATGAAAAAATAAATTATGTTGAATTTGCTTCAGTGGGTCTGTCGGCAAGTAAACGCTTTTTTACAGAGGCCTTTGGTTGGACATTTGAAGATTACGGCCCGGACTATACGGCTTTTTCGAATGAAGGTCTTGATGGCGGTTTTTATAAAGCAGACCCTGCTGCTTCGACAGCGTCGGGTTCGCACCTGATCATTTTTTACAGCAGGGCACTGGAAGAAACGCAGCTAAGAGTTATTGCCGCCGGTGGTCACATAACGAAAGACATTTTTGCTTTCCCTGGCGGTCGCCGTTTCCAGTTTATTGAACCTGCAGGAAATGAATTCGGGGTCTGGTCAGACCTTGTGCTTTGATAACGCTTAATCAGGCGTATCTATCAGTCCCAGGCAGCTCGCACGACAGCATAGTTTTCAGCCATTTTTTCCGGCTCATGCGGAACCTTGAAGAAGCCATGGAAATGGCCGTTCGGATTAATCAGGGCGATCTCTCCGCTATGGCTGACCAGATAATTCTCGCCAACGCCAGGAACATAAGCAAAGGCAATGTTAAGCTGGGAAGCCAGATTGAAAATATCAATGTATTCTCCCGTTAAGCCCAGATAATCATCGTTAAAAAATCCAACATAATCACTTAACTTTTCTACGGTATCTCTTTGCGGGTCAACACTGACCATAATCACTTGTGTGTCTTCGGCGTAATCACCTTCAGACTCTAACAAGCCGCTGAACTGATTCAACGTTGCCATGGTTAGCGGGCAAATATCGGGGCAATAGGTATAACCAAAAAATATTAATGTCCATTTCCCCCTTAAAAGCTCAAGATTTACCGGATTATCATTATGGTCAATTAAGGAAAAATCATTAATGCGGCGCGGCGCATCATAAACAAACAAGCCGTTTTCAGAAAGCTGCTCATTGGTCATCACAGCTGGCGACAAAATCCGGTTAAGGGTTAAACCCAACACCAGCGCAACAAAAGCAACGCAGGAAATAACCGTATTGGCGACTTGTCTATTCATTTAAAGGTAGTGGTCAATTAATAAGGTGGCAAAAAGAGCGAGCAAGTAAAAGATTGAATAACGAAATGTTTTCATCGCAGAAGTCAGTTTACTGCCAATCATCAACTCTATTGAGTGATAAAGAAAACCCAGGCCCAGAACCAAAGCTGCAAGCAGATATAGTATGCCACTCATTCCCGTTAGATAGGGCAGAAGGCTGACTATTAACATAATGATGGTATAGAGCAGGGAATGCAGCTTGGTTAGAGCATCGCCATGGGTGACCGGCAACATGGGGATATCGGTTTTGGCATAGTCTTTTTTGCGGTGTATCGCTAAAGGCCAGAAATGCGGAGGCGTCCAGGCAAAAATAATAAGAACCAGCAACAAGCCGCCTGGGTCTACTGATCCCGTGACTGCCGTCCAACCCAGCAAAGGCGGCATCGCGCCTGACAAGCCTCCGATAACAATATTTTGCGGCGTTGCCCTTTTTAAATAACCGGTGTAGATGATGGCATAACCGATAAACGATGCCAGCGTTAACCAGGCGCATAGCGGATTTACCAGAAATACAAGAATAAGCATGCCCAGCAGGCAAATAGCCATAGCGAATATCAGCGCTTGCCGTGGCGTAACCTTACCCTGAGGAATGGGGCGTTTCAGAGTACGCTGCATGATAGTGTCAATTCGATGATCAATCAGATGATTGATCACTGCTCCTGCACTGGCAACTAAAGCGATACCCAGGTTTCCCCAGATCAGCACTGAAACAGGCACCATGCCTGGTACCGCCAGAAACATCCCGACCAGTGATGTTGCAATCATCATCATCACTACACGTGGCTTGCACATTTCATAATAGTCACGCCAGGACGCTTTTTTATGCATGCTCTTGCCCATGTTTTTGTCAATGCTCAGGTCAGTCATCGTCAGATCATCGCCACCGTGCTTTTATGTAAACGGTAATTCAAAGTTACCAATCCTAACAACAGAAATGCCCCAAAGGCGTTATGGGCAACCGCCACCCAAAGGGGCAGAGACCAGATCACGTTACTTATGCCCAGACCAACCTGAATTACCAGCAAAGTGCTTAGTATATGGGTTAGGCCTTTTAAAGGCGTGTTGCCATGACACCGATACAGCCTAATGATTAGAAACAACATAAAAAAAGTCACAACTAATGCGCCGATCCTGTGAGTGACATGAATGGCAACTCGCGCTTCTCCATCCATTTGTCCGCCAAGATAATTCGGCCCTATATCCTGAAAAACATTAAAGCCGCTGGCAAAGTCCATCTCCGGCACCAATTGATTCTGGCAGGTTGGGAAGTCCGGACAGGCCAAGGCTGCATAGTTTGAACTAAGCCAGCCACCTAAAGCTATTTGGAAAATAAGCAAAACCATCGCAATTTTTGCCAATGGTTTTAACCCTACCCAATACTGCATTGGAACCGTCGGCTGTGGCCAGGGGCGATTATCCAGTCTTAAGCTTAATAACCAAAGCAAACTTAGAGTCGTAAATCCTCCAAGTAAATGTAAAGTTACAACTTGTGGCCAAAGGTTTAAAGTTACTGTCCACATACCAAATAAACCCTGCAGTATGACCAATGCCAGCAAAAAAGCCGGTAATTTAGTAGGCTGGTCAAAACGGGTTCTATGCTTCCAGTTAAAAAAGTTAATAAGAATAATGAAGAAGCCCAGGCTGCTTGCAAAATAACGATGCACCATCTCAGGCCAGGCTTTTTCTGCCTCAAAAGGAGCATGCGGGTAAAGTTCCTCAGCCTGAACAATCTCATCGGCCGTTTCCGGCATCCACATAAAGCCATAACAACCGGGCCAGTCAGGGCAGCCGAGGCCGGCATCAGTCAAACGTGTATAAGCGCCGAGCACGACAACACACACGGCTAATAGGGTGGCGCTTAAGGTTAAATAATATGTCGGTTTATGGTTTTTCATTTTTAACCTGGTCGTTATCCTAAACTAGATCGATCCAGCAGCTTCTCAAGATCTTCCAAAATTTCATCCGGTGTATTTTCCGGCGTAAAATACATCATCACGTTACCCAGAGGGTCTGCTACAAAAATATAATGATCTGTTATCGGGTTTACCCCTTCAGGTATTATAGCTGCAAGCATATTCAATAAAATATCAGTCCGGCTATATACCTTTTTTAATGCAGGGAATGCTTCATTAAACATGCTTTGAGTATTTACTTCAAAAGTCTTACTTTCACCTGCATTTACATAGTAACGCGCAACCCTGCCTTCGTCTGCACCTAGCAGTCGGTGTAACTGCCTGAGATAGAACAGCCTGTCACCACAGCGTTCGTCGCAATTATCTGTTCCTAAAAAAATTAAAGACCATGGCCGCGGCTCATAGTCCACGGCATCGACCTCTGCGACCAAAGCTTCAAACGATTGAAAAGCCACTGTGCCATCGAGGTTCTCCAGAGCAAACTCAGTAATATCCACTATCGGCGAAATCAAAACACCATTATTTGTCGTAGCACCGACGCCTCTCCCTTGATAAAGATAAAATGATAAGGTTGCCAGGCTTATCGGCAAAATTATAGTGACCAGTAGTAAGGTCAATTTTAATTTATCTTTATTCAAGCTAAACTGCTCCTTCTTTTTTTGTGCTATTAACAGCCCTATTTTCTGTCTCAACTTTTGTGCTTATATAAAGATAAAGTAATAATAAGACTGTCGCCATGGTAAACCACTGGATTGCATAACCGCGATGTTTTTCCGGGGAGGTTGATATTACCGGCCAGTTTCTGACATATACGCCGGGCTGCAAAGCATCAAGTCTCACACTATAAGAAAAGTATTCTGCTCCTGGGTTATAAGTTGCAATCATATTCTCAATATCCAGGCTTTGTATTACCCGAGGCCAGTTGCTTTTCTGATCTTCAACACCCAACATAAATTGTTCCCCGAGCGGAACATAAACTTTCCCCTGTAATTCAATTTCGCCCGAGACTTCTTTAAGCTGAGGCAATATTTCGCGGTATTCATTCTGGGCAATCCAGCCGCGATTAACCATTACCAACAAGCCCTCACTTGTATAAAAAGGTGTCAGTACCTCAAAACCTACCTGTCCTTCAAATATTTTGTTGTCGAGCAGAAAATTGTGCTCGTTATCAAAATTTCCCTGAAGTTTAACCGGCAAATACTGCAAGTCGCTTGTTTCATCCAAAGAAGATAGGCTTACCACTTCAGCGCTTTGTCTGCTGTCATAAAGAGACTGCAGCATTAGTTTTTCCTGCTCTCTTTCCAGCTGCCAAAAGCCAAGACGCACTAATGCCGGGAAAAGAAGCAGGGTAAATAAACTAAGCTTCCAGTCGAAGTGATAATGTTTTATCCGTGTCAGCATAAAGCGGCTTTATGTTCTCGAGTGACCTACTCTGCTAATATGCATATCTTAAGCCAGCAACAAAAATATTAGTGAGAACCTAGAGTGTTAAAAGTCATCATTGTAATACTTTTATTCGCGATAATCGCGAGCCTCTTTAGTGGTGCAGTTTTCTTTTTCAAAGATCAGGGAAATGAACAAAAACGCACCTTGTATGCCTTGGGCATCAGGGTCACACTTGCCGTCTTGCTGATGATTTGCATCGTTTACGGCGTTGCGTCCGGCCAGCTAACTCCCAGTGCGCCTTGGTATAACCCTTAACCGTAATTTGCTTTTAACGACTTTAGGAGAACCCTCTTTCCTCCTTAACCTCTCTAATCCTTATAGAGAGCTAGCATATTTGCCTTTAAGCAAAGCAAAAACGCCCGGAAGAAGAGAGTGTATGAATTAATACATGACCGACTGAGGACGTTTTTAACGCGGCTTAAAGGTAAAGAAGCAGCTCTATCTTTTAAAATAAATAAACAAAGAAGAAAAGGCACACCCAGACGACGTCCACAAAGTGCCAATACCAAGATGCTGCCTCAAACCCAAAGTGATCTTCAGGTTTAAAGTGCCCTTTAATTGAGCGAGCCAGCATTATTGAAAGCATAAATGCTCCCAAGGTTACATGGAAACCGTGAAAACCCGTTAACAGGAAAAAGGTTGAGCCATAAATACCTGAATTTAAAGTTAAACCAAGCTCATGATAAGCCTCTATATACTCTTCTGCCTGCAGGAAGATGAACACAATGCCCAGCAAGACTGTAAATGATAACCAACTAATTAACTGCTTGCGCTTGTTGTTTTTCAGCCCGACGTGGGCAAAATGTACAGTCACACTTGAGCTTAACAGAATAATGGTATTCCAAAGCGGCAAGTAACCTAGAGCCTCACCCCAGCCACGCCATGCCATAGATTCATGTGGTGGCTCAAATACTGCTTCATTAGGGTTGGCGATGACAGGCCAAACTGCTTCGAATTCAGGCCATAGCATATTGGTGATGCCTTTATCACCCTCGCCTCCCAGCCAAGGCACAGTCCACTGGCGCACATAAAATAACGCACCAAAGAATGCGGCAAAGAACATAACTTCAGAAAATATAAACCAGTACATGCCCAGCACATATGAACGCTTTAACTGTGCGCTGGGTAAACCCTGGTGGTTTTCACGAATGCTGGTACCAAACCAGTTAAACAAGATCACTCCAAAGACTGCAAATCCAAGTATTGCCATCACTATGGATACACCTGTGCTGTTGTCGGCTTTTATATCATTCAGCACATTGGCAAGGCCATATATAAACAGGCCCAAACCAATAGACGCCCAAATCGGAAATTTAGACTGTTCCGGAACGTAATATGTTTCATATGTGATATTACTATTTTCTGTTGCCATTAAAGCATTCCACCTTTTATTTACTATTTTTTATTAACTGACTCTTACTAACTATTTGATTGATAAATATCTACCGAATACAGATTAAAGGCTAGCAGCCTGCTGAAAATTTGCCGTAACATCGAAGAGGGTATATGACAGCGTCAATTTGGTAACATCCTCTGGAATGTCCTGGTCAATAAAAAACAACAGAGGCATATTGATATCTTCCCCTGCCATCAATGTCTGCTGGCTAAAGCAGAAACATTCTGTCTTGTGCAAATAATCTGCCGCTCTGAAAGGCGATACACTGGGAACAGCCTGCCCGACAATCGTACTGGAGCTAGGATTACGAGCGTAAAACATAACCTCAGTCAGCTCACCCGGATGCACCTGCACCTGGCTTTCAACCGGCTCAAACTGCCAAGACATGTTTGCATTATTCATCGCTCTGAACTGGACTGTCACCAGGCGCTCTTCATCAACTTCCACCTCAACAGCTTCATAAGAATAACGCCCGCCGGTTTTTCCGTTTAAACCGGTGATGTCGCAAAACACATCATAAAGCGGCACCAGAGCAAAACCAAAACCAAACATGCCAACAGCACCAAGCAACAGTTTTAAAACCAACCGGCTATTGTTCTGCGGTGTCTGACTTTCCTGTTTAACTTGTTCGCTCATTACTCTTAAACCTTATCTTTTCAGCAAGCCTTAATGAGAACCTTCCGGGATAGACGGAGGTGTTGTGAAAGTATGGTAAGGAGCAGGTGATGGAACCGTCCACTCCAGACCATGAGAACCATCCCAAACCTCGTCAGTTGCTTTTTTGCCGACTCGCACACACTTGATCACAACAAACACAAACAATAACTGTGAAAAACCAAAAAGGAAGGCGCCTATACTGGAAACCATATTAAAGTCAGCAAACTGTAGAGCGTAATCCGGGATACGGCGGGGCATGCCTGCCAACCCTAAAAAGTGTTGAGGGAAAAACAAAATGTTTATGCCAACAAAAGATAACCAGAAGTGCAGTTTGCCTAAGGTTTCATCGTACATATTCCCGGTCCATTTAGGCAGCCAGTAATAGACTGCCGCCATAATTGAAAATACAGCTCCAGGAACTAGCACATAATGAAAGTGGGCCACAACAAAATAAGTATCGTGATACTGAAAATCTGCAGGCGCAATAGCTAGCATCAAGCCAGTAAACCCACCAAAGGTGAACAACACCACGAAAGAAATAGCAAACAGCATAGGCACTTCAAAAGAAATAGATCCCTTAAACATAGTGCTTATCCAGTTGAAAACTTTTACTCCTGTCGGCACCGCAATTATCATCGTGGAATACATGAAGAATAACTCTCCGGCCAGAGGCATACCAACCGTAAACATATGATGCGCCCATACAATAAACGACAAAAACGCAATAGATGAAGTTGCATAGACCATGGAGTCGTAACCAAACAAACGTTTACGAGAAAAGGTCGGAATAATTTCAGAAACTATGCCGAAGGCAGGCAGAATCATGATGTAAACCTCAGGATGACCGAAGAACCAGAAAACATGCTGGAATAACACCGGGTCACCACCCCCAGAGGCATTAAAAAAGGATGTGCCAAAGTGAATGTCAAACAGCATCATTGTTACGACACCCGCCAATACCGGCATGACCGCTAGTAAAAGGTAGGCTGTAATTAACCAGGTCCAGACAAATAAAGGCATTTTCATATAGGTCATGCCGGGGGCCCGTAGGTTTTGGATGGTGGCAATGATGTTAATAGAGCCCATAATGGAAGAGGCTCCCATCATGTGGATAGCAAAAATGAAAAAAGTAACAGTCTCTGGCGCATAAGTCGTGGATAGGGGCGCATAGAAAGTCCAGCCGAAGTTAGGCGCGCCCGCCTCCATTAATAAAGTAGAAGCCAACATAGTGAATGCAAAAGGCAGGATCCAGAAGCTCCAGTTATTCATACGCGGCAATGCCATATCTGGCGCGCCAATCATCATTGGAATCATCCAGTTTGCCAAGCCCACAAAGGCTGGCATGACCGCCCCAAAAACCATAACTAATCCATGCATGGTGGTCATCTGATTGAAAAAATTCGGCTCAACAAATTGTAACCCTGGCTGAAAAAGCTCCAGCCGGATCACTAGTGCAAATGTTCCTCCTAACAGGAACATAGCCAAACTGAACCATAGATACAGGGAGCCGATATCTTTGTGGTTGGTTGTGTATAACCATCGAGATATACCTTTAGACGGCCCATGATGGCTGTCATCATGATGCATATCGTGACCGTCTGCAGTGCCTAAATTATTCATAATCTATTCCTCTATTCTCTCTAATGCTTTTTAACTCTTTTGGCCTTAGTAAACGCCTAAACCGACTACTCCGCTTGTGCCTGCAAAATCTCAAGTGGGGTTATTAAATCTCCCACACTATTGCCCAAGGCATTCCGCTCATAGGTAATAACTGCTGCAATATCAACAGGATTTAGTTGCGTACCGAAAGCAGCCATAGCGGTTCCCGCCACACCATTCAGCACAACATCAACGTGGTTTTCGATAGGCCCAATAGCAATTTCACTGCCCGTCAGTGCCGGAAATGCTGGAGGCAGACCCTGGCCATTTTGTTGATGGCAGGCCATACAGTAGGTGCGATAAACCGTTTCTCCCTGGGCAACCAATTGTTCCATACTCCAGTCCTGACTTGTCAGCTCAGCAATAGCAGCTGCAGCTTGCTGTCTTTCTGCATACCAGGCATCGAATTCTGCCTGCTCAACAACTTCTACAACAACCGGCATGAAGCCATGAGCCTGTCCACATAGCTCTGTGCATTGCCCTCGAAAAGTACCGGTTTCCTCTGCGATCACCCATGACTCATTGACAAAGCCTGGAATCGCATCTTTTTTTACGGCAAACTGAGGCACCCACCAGGAATGGATTACGTCTGCTGATGTCAGCAAAAAGCGAACCTTAGTATTAACCGGAATCACAAGAGGCTCATCGACTTCCAGCAGATAATTCTCATTTTTTTCATCGAGACCGGCTATCTGGTCATTCGGTGTTGACAGATTGCTGAAATAAGAAACTTCCTCGCCTTCATCATCAAGATAACTATACTGCCAGCGCCATTGATAGCCTGTGATCATAACGTCCAGTTCAGACTCAGAAGCATCATAAATCTGTCTAAGCACGCCTGTAGAAGGAATCGCCATTGAAATCAGAATTACAATAGGAATAACAGTCCAGACTATCTCTATGGTTGTATTTTCATGAAAGGAGGCGGATTTTGCCCCTTTGGATTTACGGTACTTAACCAGGGACCAGATTAAAACGCCGTAAACTACTACTGCGATAAACGCACAAATAATCGTAATTAACATGTGCAGGTCATAGGTTTCACGGCTTATATCGGTGACTCCTACAGGCATGTTAAGCGTCCAGGCTGCACTTGCATGAGCACTAATCAGCATCAAAGCCGAACTCAATAATCCCAGCAAAATTTTATTCTTTGGCTGCATTCGCCATCTCTCCACTTTTATCGTTAACCCTAAAATTCTGACCAATTTCTATAAATTGGCCTAATGCCATATGCAATATTTTCATGGTGAAATAGGCTCATGCTGAAAAATATCATGACCCTGTGAAATACATGCGACAATTCACCGCCAATTATATCAATATCTCTCACAAAAAGGCTATGAAGATAGGCCTCTCATTCGCTGATTTATATCAAAAATAAGTTTTTTTCTATTTTCTATTTAGCATGGATAAACATGGCATAATTAGACCCTGTTTTTTAGAGGAAAGCTGCATGACTTTGCGTGAATATCTGGATTTTTCCCCAACTTTGGCCGAAGGCGTTTATGTTGACAGTACTGCCGTGGTTATAGGCCGGGTTCGTATTGGCAGAGATTCCTCCATATGGCCTTTTTGCGCCGTTCGGGGGGATGTACATGACATTACGATAGGAAGCCGCAGTAATATTCAGGACGGTTCTGTTCTGCATGCCACATCTCCCGACTCTTACGGTCCGGACGGCTTCTCGCTTACTATTGGCAACGATGTAACTGTTGGGCATCGTGCTGTTCTGCACGGCTGCACTATTCATGATCGTGTTCTGATTGGCATGGGCGCCATCATCATGGACGGCGCCATTATTGAGCCTGATGTGATCGTTGGTGCTGGCAGCTTTGTCTCGCCGGGCAAAGTGCTAGAAAGCGGCGGATTATACGTCGGCTCGCCAGCCAGAAGGGTGCGGGATCTTAAACAGGAAGAGCTAGATTTCCTGGTTTACAGCGCCGGCCATTATGTAAAGCTCAAAAACTTCCATCAGAACTCTACCTGACTTTGGCTTATTGCTTCAGGCTTTTGATAATTTCCGCTGTTTCAGGTTTTACTCCCCGCCATAAAAAAAATGATTCTGCAGCCTGCTCAACCAGCATTCCCAGACCATCCATCACTTTTGCTGCGCCCGCTAGCCGCGCCCATTGGCAGAAAACCGTTTCTTCCCTGGCATACATCAGGTCATAGCAGGCTGCTCCCGGATTCAGTATGTTGGCTGAGATTGGTGGCAGCTCCCCCTGCAGGCTTGCTGAGCTGGCATTAATTATCCAGTCCACCTTGCCTGCATTGCCATCGGCTAAATCGCCTAGCCCACAGGCACTGACCTTTCCATATTCAGCGAACTGTGTCGCCAGTTTTTCAGCTTTATCCAGAGTGCGGTTCGCAATACAGATACTTAAAGGCAGCTCGCGCAGCAAAGGCAATAAAATGCCTCGTGTGGCCCCTCCGGCACCAAGCACCAGAATATTTTTGTCTTTTATATTGTTGTTGTGATTTTGTTTGATATCACGAATCAGACCAATACCATCGCTATTATGTCCCTGAAGTCGGTTATCCTGATTTTTGAACAGGGTATTAGCAGCTCCTGCAACCTCTGCATCCGAGCTTAACTGCTCTGCCAAAGCCCAGGCCTCCTGCTTGAAAGGCACAGTCACATTTAAACCTTTGCCGCCCTCGGCAAAAAACCGTGAAACCTCTTGTGAAAACTCATCAGGTTTTACCAGCATGGCCTCATATAACATAGACTGCCCGGTCTGCTCGGCAAAGGCCTGATGTATATGGGGAGAAAGGCTGTGCCCGATAGGGTTGCCCATCACAGCATATCTGTCCACGCTTGGCTCCTGTGTTAACTTATTATCCCGTAACTCAAACCCACTCTCTGGGTTTCAGGTAATCAGTATATAGCTTTTCTTCTGCTGAGCCAGGCTCTGGGTGCCAGTCATAAATCCAGCGCACTTGTGGAGGCAGGGACATAAGAATGGATTCAATACGGCCAACTCCAGACTGCAGGCCGAAAATTGTACCGCGGTCTATGACCAGATTAAATTCAGCATAACGGCCGCGTCTGTATTGTTGAAAAAATAATTCTTTCTCTGTGAACGGTGTGTTTTTTCTTTTTTCAAGGATGGGTGCATACGCTTCAAGATAGGAGTTCCCAACTGCCTGCATAAATGCAAAACACTTTTCAAAACCCCACTCATTTAAATCATCAAAAAACAGACCGCCAACCCCTCGCGTTTCTTTTCGGTGTGGTAAATAAAAATATTCATCACACCACTTTTTATAATCTGCATACACAGAGTCACCAAAAGGCTGACAGCATTGTTTTGCTGTTTGATGCCAGGCAATACAATCTTCTTCAAAGGCATAGTAGGGCGTTAGATCGTAGCCACCGCCAAACCACCAGACTGGCTCAATACCCTCTTTCTCTGCAATAAAAAACCGAACATTGGCATGGGAAGTCGGGCAATAGGGGTTCTCTGGATGAATAACCAGTGAAATGCCCATGGCCTGAAATGTCCCGCCCGCCAATTCTGGCCTGTGTGCTGTTGCAGCAGCAGGCATGGAATCGCCAAAAACATGAGAAAAATTTACGCCGCCTTTTTCTATTGCCGCACCGTCAGCAATGACGCGGGTCCTGCCGCTGCCTCCCTGCTCTCTGTCCCAACTGTCTTCATGAAAGCTGGCTTTACCGTCAACCTTCTCAAGTCCGGCACAGATATTATCCTGCAATTGCAATAAATAGTTTTTTACTGCCTGGGTATCCACGTCTAACACTTTTTTCTCTTCCTCTTAATGCTTCAGTCTCTGATCACTTCCTGACTCAGTAAATCCCGGATTCGGCTCGGCTTGATCTGTCCACCAAGTTCGCCAGGCACAATAAAAATATCCTGGTCGCCGAAATATAGCTCAACCTCTTTTTGTGAGCGTGCTGGCTCTCTGCTTGAAGGGTTGGCTGAAGTTGAAACCAGCAAGCCAACTCTTTCACACAAGCTTTTCACTAGGGGGTGTTTGCTAACCCTGATGGCAACTGTATCAAAGTTTCCTTTTATCCACTGTGGAATTACTTGATCTGTATCAGGGATTAGCCAGGTATCCGGGCCTGGACATGAGCTTTCCAACAAGTTACGGGCGCTTTGTGGGAGGGTGTGCAACAGGGGTTTTATTTGATCCAGATTGGCTGCAACCAGCACTAGGCCTTTATCAACTTCCCGGCTTTTTAATGCAAGAATTTTATATACTGATTTCTCATTGAAAGGGTCGCAGCCAAGCCCCCAAACACCTTCTGTAGGATAGGCAATGATTCCACCTTTTTTAATATGGTCGACAACGGTCACTAAATCTAAAGCATCTGTCATAGGGGCTGAATTATCACTTATGCTGGCGACAATGAATAGCCTCCCCGATTCGGAATAATAAGCCCTTCCAGCTCAAGTTCTATGAGTAAGCTGCCAATACTCTCAGCACTAAGGCCAGTCTGGTGGATTAGTGTTTCAACGTTTGTGCCCTCGTAATCAATATGCTGCAAGAGGATTTGTGCGGCTTTATTCAAAGGCTTTACCTTATTGGTCTGGTTCAATAACAGTTCATGTTCTAAACCGACAAAGGCGCCCAGTTCTTCAACAATATCTGCAGCACATTCAACCAGTTTTGCACCATTATAATTCAGCCATAAATAACGTATTATTGGCACCCTGATGCCCCTGTTAGCGCAATGAAACTATGAGTTTGCTCGAAATATTAGAATTTCCGGACCCCAGGTTAAGGAAAAAAGCCCTTCCTGTCGACACAGTTGATGCTGCCCTGAAACAAACTATTGATGACATGTTTGAGACCATGTATGCCGCTTCTGGTATAGGTTTGGCTGCTACTCAGGTCAACATACAAAAACGCCTGCTGGTCATGGATTTAGCTGGTGATGATGAAGCGCCCGAGCCCATGGTTTTTATTAACCCGGAAATTACCGTGCTTGACCCTGAGCCTTACCGCCATGAAGAAGGCTGTCTTTCCGTCCCGGGATACTTTGAGTTTGTTGAAAGGCCGCGTAAAGTGCTAATCAACGCTCTGGACAGGGAAGGCCTTGCTTTTGAAATCGAAGCAGAAGGCTTGTTGGCTGTCTGTATCCAGCACGAAGTAGATCACCTAAACGGCAAGCTTTTCGTTGATTATATTTCGGCACTGAAGCGTCAACGTATTAAATCCAAGCTTGAAAAAGAGCATAAGCAAAAAGCGACGGTTTAACTTAGCCGACCCGCGGTACAAGCGATAGCTGTAATTATGAATACCTCTGTTCTTAGAATTGCTTTTGCTGGTACCCCTGATTTTGCTGCCAGCCATTTGAGCGCCTTAATAAGCGCCGGGTACAACATTGTTGGCGTTTACACGCAACCGGATCGGCCAGCCGGACGAGGCAAGCAGGCCAAAGCCAGCCCGGTAAAAGCCCTGGCACTAGCCTCGGGCCTCCCGGTGTTTCAACCCCTCAGTTTGAAAAGCGAAGAAGCACAGAGTCAGATGTTGGCATTAAACCTGGATCTGCTAATTGTTGTCGCTTATGGGCTGATCTTACCGCAAGCCATATTGGATACCCCGCGTTTCGGCTGCATTAATGTCCACGCTTCGCTTCTACCTCGCTGGCGGGGTGCCGCTCCCATTGAGCGGGCGCTACTTGCCGGTGATGAAAAAACCGGCATTACCATAATGCAAATGGATGCTGGCCTAGATACCGGAGATATGTTGTTGAGCAGAACAACAGCGATAAAAACTGATGATAACAGTGCAAGCCTGACTGCACGCCTGGCAGATCTCGGTAAAGACGCTTTACTGGATGTGCTCAAACAAATTCAAGCTGGAACTTTGTCCACTCAACCACAGGACGACAAGTTGAGCACTTATGCTGCCAAGCTGGACAAAGAAGAAGCTTTAATTTTCTGGGATAAAGACGCCGATGAAATTCAGCGCCAGATTAATGCCTTCTACCCCCGTTCGCCTGCTTATTGCTTTTATAATGGCCAGCGCTTACGAATCCTTCAGGCAACTGTGCAGACAGAAACCACAACATCTAAACCTGGAACGATTGTTCATATTGATCCTGGCGGTATATCAGTTGCCTGCAATAATTCCTGTTTACTCATTAAAAAAATCCAGCTCCCTGGCAAAGCGGAAATCAGCATTAAAGATTTTTTAAACGGGCGCAAAGAGTTCTTCGCCCAGAGTAAACTGTTCAGCTCAATCCCGACTTAAAACTGCGGCTCCATTCAAACAAGTGAACAAAGACTCAACACGTCTAAACGCTATCAAAATCATGCAGCAATTAATGCTGCAGAAGGGTTCATTGTCGAGCTTGCTGGACAAATACAGTTCTACCGAAACCAACAATGCTTTATTACAGGCGCTTTGTTATGGTCTTTGCAGGCACTATGAGCAATTGGTTTTTATTGCCAATAATTTTCTCAGCAAGCCCTTAAGAAAAAAAGATCGGGACATTTACTGCCTGATATTAATCGGAATTTATCAGTTGTTTTTTATGCGCGCTCCCGACTACGCAGTTATCAACGAGTCTGTTGCCTGCTGCAAACAACTAAAAAAACTTTGGGCAAAAAAACTTGTTAATGCTGTCTTGCGTTCTACTCAACGCGAAATGGAGTCCTTAAAATCAGCGCTAAACGCCAAGCCTGAATTAAAATACTCTCATCCCGCCTGGTTAGTCACCCTGTTGCAAAAAAATTGGCCAGACAATTACCTGACCATCTTGCAAAATAATAATCAGCAGGCGCCCATGACTTTAAGGGTAAATAAAAAACAAACAACGCCTGAACAGTATCAGCGACTTCTTGAAAAAATACAGCTTTTCTCAAGCTCTGGAAACTTGACTGACACGGCGCTTATTTTAAACAAGCCCGTTGCTGTGGATGTCTTGCCCGGTTTCTCCGAAGGCCTCGTTAGTGTGCAGGATGAAGCTTCACAATTGGCCGTAGCATTGCTGGCTCCTAAAAATAATGAAAGCATTCTGGATGCCTGTGCAGCACCCGGCGGAAAAACCTGCGCCATTCTGGAACAAACTCCTAACGCTTCTGTATTTGCGGTTGATAATGATGCGATACGTTTAAATCGTGTGGCAGAAAATTTGCAAAGAATTCAGGCTGAAGCTTCTCTTATCCATAAGGACATTGTTGAGCAGGCAAGCATCTGGCAACAAGAACAAATGTCCTTTGACCGTATCCTGTTGGATGTCCCCTGCTCTGCCACAGGTGTCATCCGGCGCCACCCTGACATAAAATTATTGCGTCAGCCTGAAGATATCAATCGTCTTATCAACCTACAGCAAAGTATTCTTCAGGCTGTTTGGCCTTTATTGAAAAAAGGCGGTGTTTTACTTTATTCAACCTGCTCCGTTCTCAAAGCAGAAAATTCAGACCAGCTTAGGCAGTTTTTTCTAGAGGCAGACGATGTTCGCGAGATTCAGATAAATGCCTCCTGGGGCTATCTCTGTGAATATGGCCGCCAGTTATTACCCATGCCTGAATCACACGATGGTTTTTACTATGCTTTGCTACAAAAGTGTTAAACTATAGCTATCCAAAGTAATGGCTTTATAGAAAAGCTATGGATCGACAATGAAAATAATAATTCTTGGTGCCAATAAAATTGGCGCAAGTTTGGCAGAAAATCTTGAAAAAGAGGCCAATGACATCACCGTCGTCGACTCCGACGGCGAACGTTTAAGAGAGCTCAAAGACAAACTTGATATCGGCACAACCGTCGGACAACCTTCTTTTCCCGATGTGCTAGCTAATGCCGGCGCACAAGATGCCGATATGCTGATTGCTGTCACTGACAGCGATGAGATTAACCTAGTGGCCTGCCAGGTGGCTTTCAGTTTATTTCGCACACCCAAAAAAATCTGTCGCTTACGTGCAAACTCTTATGCTAACTCACCCAAATTATTTGCCCCTGAAGCTATACCTATTGACGTTGTTATCAGCCCGGAGGAAATTGCTTCTTACTATATAAAAAGCCTGCTTGATTTGCCCGGTGCCCTCCAGGTTATGGATTTTGCCAATGGTCTGGTGCAGCTGGTGGCTGTTCGTGCGGAGCATGGGGGCCCGCTGGTTAACCAGGAAATTAAAACTTTGCGCGAACACATGCCGCATGTTGATACCCGTGTCGCCGCAATTTTTCGTCAAAACCGGCCCATTATTCCGCAAGGAAACACCATCATAGAGCAGGACGACGAAGTCTTTTTTATTGCTGCCAAAGAAAATATTCGATCCGTCATGAGCGAAATGCGCAAGGTAGACAAGCCCTACAAAAGAATTATTATTGCCGGCGGGGGCAACATTGGCGAGCGTCTTGCGGCATCCGTTGAAAACAAATACCGTACAAAACTGCTCGAAGTAAACCCTGAGCGCTGTGCTGTGCTCGCGGAATCTTTGAACAAGACGACTGTTTTGCATGCCGACGCCTCGCACCGGGAAGTCCTACTTGAAGAAGGCATTGATTCGGCCGATGTATTTTTAGCGCTTACCAATAACGATGAGGCAAATATCATGTCTTCTTTGCTTGCTAAACGGCTTGGCGCTGGCCGGGTAATGACACTGATTGCCAATCCCTCTTACGTCGATCTGGTCCAAGGGGGAGAAATTGATATCGCTATTTCTCCACAGCAAGCGACTATCGGCAGCCTGCTTACCCACGTCCGCCGTGGCGACATTGTCAATGTTCATTCCTTAAGACGCGGGGCCGCTGAGGCAATTGAAGTCATTGCCCATGGAGATAAGTCCACCTCCAAGGTTGTTGGCAAAACCATTGACAATATTGACCTGCCAGCTGGCACAACAATTGGGGCTATTGTTCGTGATGACAATGTGCTGATTGCACATGATGATATTGTTATCGAGACAGATGATCATGTCATTCTGTTCATGGTAGATAAACGCAAAATTTCTGATGTTGAATCCTTATTTCAGGTCGGGTTTACTTTTTTCTAAGAGTAACTTAAACAAGCTATGCATTTTCGCGTCATTTTACGAATACTAGGCATCCTGCTGATGCTTTTCAGTCTGACTCTGTTGCCGCCAGCTGGCTTATCTTTTTTGTTTGGCGACCAAACCTGGCCGGCTTTTCTAAGTGCCTTTCTTATCACAATATTGTGTGGCCTGGCTTGCTGGCTACCAACACATAATAATAAGGCTGACCTCCGTACCCGCGATGGATTCCTGATCGTTACTCTGTTCTGGACAGTTCTCGGTTTGTTCGGGAGCATCCCCTTTTATATGTCTACGGGCATGCAAATGAATTTTACTGATGCCCTGTTTGAATCTATTTCTGGCCTGACAACCACTGGCGCCACGGTGCTTTCAGGTCTTGATGATTTGCCGAAATCCATCCTCTATTACCGCCAGCAGCTACAATGGCTTGGTGGCATGGGTATTGTGGCCATTGCCGTGGCAATCCTGCCCATGCTTGGTATTGGTGGCATGCAATTGTATAAGGCGGAAAGCCCAGGCCCGGTTAAAGACAATAAACTTCTTCCGCGTGTGACAGAGACGGCCAAAGCTCTCCTGTTTTTGTATGTCAGCCTGACCGCTTTATGCGCTATTGCTTATTATCTTGCAGGGATGGATACCTTTGATGCCATTTCCCATAGCTACTCTACCGTGGCCATCGGAGGCTTCTCTACACATGATGCCAGCATTGGCTTTTTCCAAAACCCTGCCATTGAGCTTATCGCCGTGTTCTTTATGGTGATTTCCGGCATTAATTTCGCCTTACACTTTATGGCCCTGCGCTCGCGCAGCCTGAAAAACTATTGGCCTGACACCGAACTTAAGTTTTATCTGCTTTTATTACTCAGTATTTCTCTGATTACTATTTCTGTGCTGATTTTCTCTGGCACTTATTCTGCTAATGACGCGATTCTTAAAGGCCTGTTTGAAGTGGTTTCAATCAGTACCACGACTGGTTTTAGTTCTGCAGATTTCAGTTCCTGGCCAACTTTTTTACCCTTTTTATTGTTTTATATGGCAATTGTTGGTTCCTGTGCCGGCTCCACCGGGGGGGGGATGAAAGTCATTCGCATCGTACTTATCATCAAGCAGGGTTTTCGTGAGCTGGAAAGGCTTATCCACCCTAATGCTGTCATCCCTATCAAGTTAGGCAGCAACAAAGTCCCGGACAGGGTTATTGAATCTGTGTGGGGATTCTTTTCTGTTTATGTCATGGCCTATATGGTCATGCTGCTCGCTTTACTGGCAACCGGCCTAGACATTACAACAGCCTTTACTGCTGTTGGCGCAAGTATTAATAACCTGGGGCCAGGCCTCGGCGGTGTAGCTGAAACCTATGGCGGCATGCCTATTTCTACCAAGTGGATATTATGTCTGGGCATGCTACTCGGCCGACTGGAAGTATTTACTTTGCTTGTGCTTTTAACACCACATTTCTGGCGCGATTAATCAAGCTGAATAAGGCTCTTGCTTGCCTTCAGGCTGATAACGAAAACGCTTATATTCCCATTGGTATTGCTCAGGCGCATCTTTGATGGCAAGCTCTACTGTCTTGTTTAAGCCTGCCAGGGATGTTGGCATATGCTCAGCATATATTTTTTCGTCAGGTTCTTTAATAACAATCTTAAAACCCTGATCTAAGCGCTTAGCGTAAGCAAGAAAAACCTTAGTGCCGGTTTTCTGTATCAAGCGTGATACCAGGGTCATGGTATAAGCGTCATTGCCAAAAAATGGCGCAAACTCACCAGCTCTAGGACCAGGAACCTGATCGGGCAGTATTCCGACCATTTCACCACGCTTAAGCGCTCCTAACATAGCAATAACTCCCTTTGTGTTAGCTGGATACATCTTGGCACTTCCTCTGGACCTTGCCATATACAATAAAGCATCAAGCTCCTTGTGTTTTGGGGTCTGATAAAGTTGGCTACATTTTCCCAGGGTGCTCAAATACAAACCCATAAGCTCCCAATTACCATGATGAGGGCCTATTAAAATGACGCCTTTGCCTTGGTCTTGTTCATTTTGAATCAGATCAAGACCATCAACTTCCTTGATCTCACGCATAATTTTTTCAACTGGCCAGTGCCAGACTAAACCACTTTCCGCCAACATCATTCCCGTATGTGCTAGGCTAAGGCGCGCCAGCTCTGTCCGTTGCTGCAAACTCAAATCCGGAAAACACAGCTGTAAATTGGTCAAAGAGGTTTTATACAGTCTTGAATTAGCAAGATAGGCGCAATATCCAAGCATTTTGCCTATATTTCTAGCCATATTTAGCGAAAATAGAGACATAAGCCTGATAAATGCTATGCTTATTTTAATTTTCAATGTGCTTAACTGCCTTGCGCAAACGCCAATTCTGGCAAAAGCATACCTTCTTCATAATGATTGGGCCAAGTTATTCTCGCTATCATAGTCAGTTTTTAGGATAATTGCCGACTTGATTTAGATAGCACCAAGAACCGAAAAAGCATTTTGAGTAAAGCGCCCAATATTGATACATCCACTTTTCAGGGTTTAATCCTGGCTCTACAGCAGTTTTGGGCTGAGCAGGGCTGTGTCATCGTTCAACCCCTGGACCTTGAGGTTGGTGCCGGCACCTTTCACCCCGCCACCTTCCTCAAAGCGATCGGACCCGAAAGCTGGCATACCGCCTACGTTCAGCCATGTCGCCGACCAACTGATGGCCGTTATGGCGAGAACCCAATGCGCCTGCAACACTATTATCAGTTTCAGGTAATTCTTAAACCTTCACCGTTAAATATACAAGACTTGTATCTAAATTCTTTAAAAATGATAGGAATTGATGCTAACGTTCACGATATTCGATTTGTGGAGGATAATTGGGAATCGCCAACATTGGGGGCCTGGGGTTTAGGCTGGGAGGTTTGGTTAAATGGCATGGAGATTACTCAGTTTACTTATTTTCAGCAGGTCGGAGGCCTGGAGTGTTATCCCGTCAGCGGAGAAATCACTTACGGCCTGGAGCGCCTTGCCATGTATCTGCAGGGAAAAGATTCTATTTTCGACATTGTCTGGGCAAATTCGCCATCCGGTGCGGTTACATACGGCGATGTCTTTCATCAAAACGAAGTTGAAATGTCCGCCTATAATTTTGAGCATGCTGATCTAGATACGCTTTTCAAACAGTTTGATGACTGTGAAACCCAGTGCCAGTCCTTGATTGAAACTGAACTGGTTCTGCCTGCTTATGAGCAGGTTTTAAAAGCGTCACACTATTTTAACCTGCTCGATGCCCGTTCCGCGATATCGGTCACAGAGCGTCAACGCTTTATCTTGCGCGTTAGAACCTTGGCGCGCCTGGTCGCAGGTGCTTATTACGATTCCAGAGCAAAACTAGGTTTTCCCCTGGCTCCAGAAGCCTTGAGAGATGAATGCCTCAAACAGAATAAGGACGCCTAGGAATGTCTGCTGCAGATTTATTGATAGAGCTTGGTTGCGAAGAGCTTCCGCCAAAAGCCTTGTTAACACTATCAGAGGCATTCAGGCAGCAAGTTGAAACCAGGCTACAAGAAGCAAAACTAAACTTTTCCGCGATTGAAACCTTTGCAACGCCAAGGCGATTAGCTCTTAAAGTCCTGGCGCTGGATGAAAAACAGGCGGATATACAAACTGAACGTTTTGGTCCAGCCCTACAGGCAGCATTTGATGATGCCGGCAATCCGAGTAAAGCTGCTGAAGGTTTCGCGCGTTCATGTGGTGTTGAAGTTAGCCAGCTTGAGCAAAAAAATGATGGCAAAGTCGATAAACTTTTTTTCAGTGTAAGCAAAGCCGGAGAAGCCACCGCCAAACTTTTACCCAAAATTATCAATGAGGCTCTTGCTGCCCTGCCTATTCCTAAACGCATGCGCTGGGGAAGTTCGCGTGTAGAATTTGTGCGCCCGGTGCATTGGGCTGTTTTATTATTCGGCAAAAACATCATTTCTGCAGAAATTCTTGGACTCCAAACCAGCAGCAATACTTATGGTCATCGCTTTATGCATCCTGAACCAATCAAGCTTAGTTCTGCTAATGATTATCCTGAAAAACTCTTTACTGAAGGAAAAGTAGAACCATCATTCCATAAACGTAAGGAGTTAATCCGTTCACAAATCCTACAAGAAGCTGCTGCAAAAAATGCTAGGACTATTATTGATGAGGACTTATTAGATGAGGTTACTGCGCTGGTTGAGTGGCCAGTTGTATTAACCGGAAATTTTGATCCAAGCTTCTTAAGCGTACCTAAAGAGGCGTTAATTTCTTCCCTGAAAAAACATCAGAAATATTTTTACATGCTTGATGATAATCAGAATCTTTTGCCGCACTTTATCACTATTTCAAATTTGGTCAGCACTGACCCTGAGCAGGTTATCAAAGGCAATGAGAAAGTTATAGGTCCGCGTTTAGCGGACGCTGCTTTCTTCTTTGAAAAAGACAAACAACAAAAACTAGATTCTTCTATTGAAGCATTAAAGCGAGTGGTTTTTCAAAAAGACCTTGGGTCCCTTTTTGATAAAAGTGAACGTGTCAAAAAACTATCGATTTTCATTGCTGAACTGCTAAATACAAGCTCCATCCAGGTCGAACGCGCTGCACAACTTGCCAAATGCGATTTGCTCAGCAATATGGTTGGTGAGTTTGCAGATTTACAGGGCACCATGGGACATTATTATGCGCTTCATGATGGAGAAGATAGCGCAGTTGCCTTGGCGATTGAGGAACAGTATCTGCCACGTTATTCTGGTGACCTGCTACCATCAAGTGAGCCAGGAATAATTTTAGCACTGGCTGAACGCCTGGATACCATCACCGGGCTTTTTGGTATAGGCCAACCGCCAAGCGGCTCAAAAGACCCCTTTGCTTTACGTCGCGCTGCGCTTGGCGTACTTAGAATCATCCTGGAAAAGGAATTGCCAATAAATTTAGTCAGTTGTATCAATCACGCCATTGATAGTTTCGAGTCGCTGCCAAAAAAAGAAAACCGGGATCTTTTACTGCAAGATATCATGGATTTTATTTTTGACCGCTTACGTGCTCATTATGCTGATTTGAACATACCTACTTCAACATTTCAGTCTGTTGATGCAGTCCGGCCAGACAGCCCGCTTACTTTTAATCTACAGATAAATGCTGTTGATAATTTCACTAAATTACCTGAAGCCGAGGCACTTGCGGCTGCGAACAAAAGAGTCGCAAATATTCTGTCTAAATTGGAAGACAAGCCAAAAGCTACCGTAAATGCAGAACTGCTAAACGAGCAAGCAGAACTCACTTTATATAATAATTTGCAAAAAGTGATACAAGAAACAACACCCTTAATAGAGAACCAGCAATTTACAGAGGCCTTATCTAAAATGGCTTCTTTACAGGCTCCTCTTGATAACTTTTTTGATACCGTAATGGTTAATTCGGAAGATTCCGCATTAAGAGAAAATCGCCTGGCATTGCTTTATCAAATCCGGCAATTATTCTTACAAATCGCAGATATTTCATTCCTGCAGTCTACTTAAGTCATGTCTCAGACTCTTGTTATTCTTGATCGGGACGGTGTCATAAACCATGATTCTGATGATTATATAAAATCTGTTGAAGAATGGTTGCCAATCCCGGGCAGCATTGAGGCTATCGCACGTCTATCACAAGCCGGTTATAAAGTTGTTGTTGCAACTAATCAATCCGGATTGGCTCGCGGCTATTTTGATGAAATCACTCTGGCAAATATTCACAGCTATATGAATTCATTAGTTGAACATGCAGGCGGTAATATTGATGCTGTTTTTTATTGTCCGCACGGACCTGATGCTAATTGTCTTTGCAGGAAACCATTACCAGGATTGCTAAATCAAATAGAAGCAGAGTTTAATACCAATCTAGAAAATAACTTTTTTGTTGGTGACACAGAGAAGGACATTGATGTGGCCCTGACCAAGCATTGTCGTCCAATTTTAGTCAGAACCGGAAAGGGCACAAGCACCGAAAAACAGTTAAGCGCTCAAAAGAAAGCTCTTGTTATTATTGTTGATGACCTAGCATCTGCAGTCGATTTTATTTTAAAGTAGTGCTTTGTATAGCTGAAACCTAAATGCGAATTTTCATTTTATTTATTCGTTCCTGCTTTTTTTATCTAGGCTTTTTTAGTTCTTTGATAATATGCGCTCTTTTGTGTCTTAGCATCGGCCAGTTTCTGTCATTAAAACAACGTTATCACTATTTTCTCTTTTGGAATAAATTTGTATTAGCCTGGTTAAGGTTTTGCTGTGGCATAAAAACAGTAATAAACGGGAAAGAACATACACCACAGCACCCTTTCATTATTCTCAGCAATCACCAAAGCCCCTGGGAAACTATTTTTCTTTATCAGTATTTTTCTCCGGTATCAGCCATCCTCAAAAAAGAACTTTTAAGTATTCCCTTATTTGGTTGGTCTTTAGCCATGCTCAAGCCAATAGCCATTGACCGTAAGCGTAAACTTAACGCCAGACAGGCTGTTCTAGAACAGGGGGGAAGCCGACTTGATCAAAATATTTCTGTTTTAATTTTTCCGGAAGGAACGCGTGTTAAGCCGACTGAAACTAAAAAGTACCAAACTGGTGGCGCCGTGCTCGCAATTGAAACCGGTTCAGTAGTTTTACCGGTTGCACATAATGCTGGTTATCACTGGCCGAGTGGCAAGTTTATAAAATACCCGGGCACAATCACCGTAACTATTGGAGAGCCCATAGATAGTTCTG